>Ga0256845_1000697_pt1 | contig 30036 bp, 17 predicted proteins | sample RiftiametaG_FD_189101 | JGI IMG/M metagenome (GOLD analysis project Ga0256845, IMG submission 189101) | Tube worm associated microbial communities from hydrothermal vent at the East Pacific Rise, Pacific Ocean - Riftia | ecosystem: Host-associated > Annelida > Integument > Unclassified ...
ACTCACTTTTTCCATCGGAACAAATCTTGATTTAATCGTGCGTGCTTTCTGTCACAAAGAATCACATTGACGAAACTTGGGGCATGACAGATGATTTATTTAAGGAAGATGAAATGTAATGCAAGGTATTGAAGGTCATTTTTTCGGGACCTAAACAAAACCCAAAAAACCTCTTTTTAGGCGTATTTTGGATCATCCCCCTGCAACTTGCAAAAATCAAAAAACCACGATAAGATACTAAAATCAAAGTTGAATCGGGAGTTTTCCTCTCTGTTTCGAAAAAATAAGCTCAAGGATAAGGAGTATGACGAGTTGTCGATGCAGGCGTTTGGGGCGGCGATGGCTTTTGGGAAGGCTCGTAAAGATCATCCTGATTTGAAGGAGTTAAACAAAACGAACGATGCAGCTCAAAGTCAGATGATGAAGGCGATGATGGCTAAAGATAAAGATGAAGAGGCGATTGTAGAAGCTCGTAGCAAATATGTGGATGCTCAAAAAGCTCTGCAGACGCGCACGGAAAAGATCCCAGAACTGGTCGAGCTTCAGAAAAAAGCACAGGACGCCAATGATGCTGTAAAAGCGAAAAAAATTGAGTTGATCTCGGCGACCCCAGAAGGGGCTGAACTGGCCAAAAAAATGAAAGCCTTGGATGTGAAAATTGCGGACTTGCAGAAGAAACTCTAGGCCGAAAAAACGGCGCACTCTGTGCTTGAGCCAGCACGAGGAAAGTTTAGTCTCGTGCGCATGGCACATCTGACGATTTCCCAGCTCCGAAAAAAAACCTCTGACGACTCACTCTCGGCTACTTTTGACGCTCAACTCGAGCGACGAGTGGAGCGAGAAACCAAGGGAGGAAAGCCGTATTATGAAATATTTCTCGTCGATGGCACGGGTGAGATGAAGTTGAAAATCTGGGATAATAAACCCCAGTTTAAGGCGTTGGAGACGATCGATGATGGCACCCTATTAAGATTCAGTGGAGATTGGACACAGAACCAGTATGGGATTGATTCCGGGAAGTGGGACATGCGCCTTCTCAACGAAGCCGAAGCCAAGGATTTTCTAGCGGGCGATCCCGAAACTCGGGCGAAACAAGATGCCGACTGGGCGGATATCCTTCGGATGACCGGCGAGATTACCGATCCCAGACTGAAGATGGTTTGTGAGGTTTTTATCCAGAATTTTGGTGAGAAATTCAGACGCACGGCGGCGGCTAGGAAAAACCATCACGCCCGTCGTGGCGGGCTCGTCGAGCATGTGGCCCAGATGATGCGTTCCGCGCAGGCTCTCTGCACGGTGTATCAGGATTTGAACCGTGACCTACTCACCGCAGGTGTGCTTTTTCACGACTGCGGCAAGATGTGGGAGAATACCTACCCGGAAGTGGGGTTTACTCAGCCCTTTAATATGTATGGCGAGATGCTGGGGCATATTCCCATGGGGATCGAAGTGCTTGGCTCGGTGTGGCGGACGATGATGGAGGATGAAGGCGCGCAAGCTTGGGATGATTTGCTTCCGAAAAATGCCGAGGTGAAACTTCACCTGCAACACCTCATTGCCAGTCACCACGGAAGTTACGAATGGGGGTCGCCCACGCTCCCCCGCACGCCTGAGGCGATGGTGCTGCATTACGTCGACAACTTGGATGCTAAACACGAAATGATGCGTATGGGTTATGAATCTCAGCCCGAGCTGGCACCTGGAATCCAACAGAAACAATTTCCGTTGCCCGCTAATCTGGTGGAGCCGTTAGCTCGGATGTAGGGTAGGGAGGGAGCGTGGGTTTTTAACCCGCATCTTCCTATCGTTGATCAATATAGGCACGACCGACAAAACCCAAAAAACAACACAATCTGCTAATAATGAACGATATACAGTGATTTTCAGCTTGCTTTCCGTGGATGGAAATCATATTTAAGTCCTTAACAATAAGCAACCTAAGAGCCTGTGATAAATATCCAAAATCCTCAACAAATCAACCTTTTCGACCTCGACCCAGCTTCCTGACAAAGCTCGCACTCAAGCGACTCGAAACCAGCTTTTACTCAGTATTCCGGCACGTCATCCTATCGCTTCTTCCCGCCGCCGAGATCAGCCAGCATTTCAGCACTGAAACCGTGCTCTACATGAACCTTAGAATCAATGAGAAGAGGCGATACAGAAGGAGGGCCAAGAACAAAAGAAAAAGGAAAATTCTGAATCGCGTAGGTATCGAGAAGATGGCTACGGCGCTGGAATTAAGAGTGCGCTATGGCGACTGGGAAGTGGATTTTGATCCATCGTACGCGGGGAAGTGCATAAGGCGAGCCGAAGCAGGAAAGGGCCTTGGCGGATCACTCACACGAGCATCGTCAGTAGGGCGATGACAAATGAGTGGCTCGCTAGCCAAGGCCTCCCAAGTATAGAAAAACAGTGGAGCCTCATTCGTTACCCTAACGGCCCGAAAAGAAAGAAAGGGTAACAGGTGGCAACTAGGAACCGCCGTGCTACGGACCTGTATGGCCGGTGGTGTGGGGGCCGGGAGTTAGAATCTCCCGCCTACCCGATTCGGTTTATTCGTAGTGCGTCCAAAGCCTTAAAATCCTGATAACTCCATCATCCTCATTGATCGAATATACCAATCGATGCTGTATGTTGAGACGTCTCGAATATGCCCCCTTAAGGTCACCCACTAAAGCTTCAAAAGGCGGCGGATCTGCAAATGGCTCATCTGATATAATCTCTAGGAGTTCCTTAGCTTTCTTTGCCATGTGAGTCCCTTTGAGCTTTTTAGCATCCTTTTTGGCCTGCCGCGTATAAACCAGTTTATATCTCACAGATCGATCTCCTCCGAACAATCATCAATATTTTCGGCCATTCCTTGAATAATTGAATCTCTCATCCCTGGAATTCCAAGCAAATAAATAGTCTCTTGAATGGCGCGCCAATCGCCTTCGGCGAGCAAAACAGCGTTACCACGCTTGCCTGTAATCTGCAGGGGCTCATGCGTAGATTGCGCGGAATCGATGATATTGTATAGGTCTGAGCGTGCGGATGTCGCTGTAATCGTCTTCATGCACTTACCGTGCGTTATTGCGTTCGCTTTGGCAAGAGAATTTTTACCCAACGTAAAGGACTGCGGCAGCTAGCGGGGGCGATCTTTACTGTGGGTTTAGTGGTTTAAATTATCTAAAAATCGTAGAGTAGGGACAGCTCCGATATGGAGCCATCCCCCTCACAACAGGGCATGGGGACACAGGGCAAGGCATGGGGACACAAGGATCGGTGTGGGAAAATATAAACAGTTAGGCAGGTCACAGTAGGTCTCCTGATGACAGGACTTTACATGAGGAGCCTGTAATGGAAAATAGCAAGAATTCCCCAGTCTTGGGTCCGAGGGGTAACAGACGCCTTCCCACCCCTAATGTCTAATTTTGACAAATGATCGAAAAGGGGTGTCACAAGCCTTATGGCTGACAGGGAGCCTCCGTGGCCTGTCTTGATGTTTTATTGGTTTGAAGTAAAAAAAATGATCACCTTAATCTCCTTCAAAAGGCCTATTACAGATCGAATTGGAAGCTGATGCTGAAGGGCTGAAAGCCGTAGTCTTTAGGGAGATTTTGACTGTTTATTCAATTATGGATGAAATGAAGAGATAGAAACAAGGGGCGTTGACATCACATGAAATGTGTTCACCGTTTACTAAATTTAACCCCTGTTTCACTCTCGATTCCCATATATTCCTTTGATCGGCTCCCCCAGGACCTGAAACCGAATATTTCTCCATGAACACACCCACCTTCACTTCGATCCTATCCCGCATTCTTCACATTTTTTCCCTGGAAAAACTGGCCCTCTCCACCATCGCTGGATGTTTTTTCGCCGTATCTCCATCCACATCCGCGGAGTTGCCGGAGCGCTTTTTTGCGCCGTATGTCGATGCCACCCTGTATCCCAAATTTGATCTGGCAGGTGTGGCACAGAGCCAGGGGACGAAATATTACACCCTTGCATTTATCGTAACCGACAGTGCATTAGTGGACAAAGATCCACTCACTCTGGCCCCCTCCGAACTCTCGGCCTGGGGTGCCCAATCCACGTTTAACCTGGCATCGGGATACATGAAATCTGATATCGATGCCCTACGCGCCGTCGGTGGTGATGTGATGGTGAGTTTTGGTGGGCAGGCCAATATCGCCCTCGCCGGGATGTATTCCAACCCTTTCGATTCCGCCACTCAAGCGACCGAATACCAACAGCGCGAGGACCAAAATGTCGACCACTTGAAACGTGCCTACCAAGCGGTGATTGACGCGTATGATTTTACCCATATCGATTTCGATATCGAGGGTCAATGGGTCAGTCACCCGTATTCCATCCAACTCCGTTCCAAAGCAATCAAAGAACTCCAAGATGATGCCTCTGCCGCAGGAAAAACCCTGGTGGTGTGGTTTACCCTGCCATCACTCCCGAACGGACTGGATGGCAACGGTGTCACCGCCCTCAACAATGCCCTGTCCACCGGCGTAGATCTCCACGGCGTCAATATCATGGCGATGGATTACGGCTCGGTCGCTCCCATTATCGACCCCGCCACCGGTGTCACTTGCACCATTCCCAACATCCCGCCCAGAGAAAATGATGATCCAAATACCGGCGTGGATTCCAACAACCACGGGATGATGGGCGACTACGGAATCATTGCAGCCAAGGGTTTGTTTAACCAACTTCAATCCGCCTACAGCTCCCAAGGCATCAGCCTCACCGATGCCCAGATTTGGCGAAAAATTGGTATCACTCCAATGATTGGAGTCAACGATGTGCAGGAAGAGGTGACCGACCTTAGTGAGGCTGGGGAGATTTACCAGTTCGCCCTCGCCAAAAATATCGGCATGCTTTCATTTTGGTCGATCACCCGCGACCACCCAGCCCCGGCAGGGAGCGAGGGGAAAGTGGAAGCCACTCACAGCGGACTCAACGAGCCGTCTTACACATTCTCCCATCTCATGATCCCGTTTTCCGGCGACGGCTCCGAAGCTATTTATCTTTCCAATGCCTCGGTCGAAGAAGGTGACACCGGCACCACCACCGCTACGGTTAAGCTCTGGCGGCTTCCCGCCACCAACGAATCCCGTGTGGTCAACTGGAGCACCAGCGATGGTGCCGCGACATCTCCCACCGACTTCACAAGCGCCACCGGCAGTGTCACTTTCGCTCCCGGTGAAACCGAAAAATCAGTGAGTATTACCATTGTCAATGATACGGATGTCGAGTCGGATGAAGCTTTTGAGGTGACATTCACCACCGCGTCAGGCGTTCCCATCGCCGATCCCACCGCCACCGTCACCATCCTCGACGACGACACCCCACCTACCGTCAGCATCACCGATCAAACCGTGGGTGAGGCCGTCGGCACCGCTACATTTACCGTTTCCCTATCCCGCCCCATGAAGCCGGGACTGACCGCCAGCGTTGATTTTGCCGTCGACTCCGGCACCGCCATCGCGGGCTCCGATTTCACAGCCACCACCGGCACGCTGAGTTTTTCCGGCGCGGAAACTAGTCGATCTATCACCGTCAATATCACCGACGACACAACGGAGGAAACCGATGAAGTTTTTGTTGTCAGCCTCAGCAACCCAAGCCAAGTCACCCTCTCCGATAATCAAGGGTTGGGAAAAATCACCGACAACGACGGCACTCCCGAAGGTGGATACGTTTTTTATGTCAACGGCGCACCCTGGTCCACAGGCTGGAGCGGTGTGATGCAAGTCACCAACCCTGGTCCCGATACCTGGGAGCCATGGCAGCTTTCGTTTGACGCCAAGTGGAATGCCAACTTTTTTGAATCCACTTATAACACCGCCCTCAGCTCCGATGATGGCGCTGGCAATTGGCACCATGTAATTGATCCCCCGTCTTGGGGTGGTGGCACTGTCGCACCGGGTGCCACCTTCCAGATCAGCTGGACTGCGATAGGCACCGATACAACCCCACCCACCAACGTCCAAGTCAATGGAGTCAATATGCCTCAAATGGATCTTGGACCGGGAGTTTCCGTCGCCGATGTCAGTAGCCTGGAAGGTGACAGCGGCTCCCACACCGCGAATTTTACCATCACACTGTCGGAGGTTGGCACCGCTCCAGTTCACGTTTCCTACGCTATCGTTGGCGGCACTGCCACATCCGGCACCGATTTCACCGTCACTCCCGCCACCGGTACCGGCACCGTTGTTTTTGCCGCAGGAGAACTCACCAAAACCATTCCTGTCACCATCCTCGGCGATACTCTCGAAGAAGGTGACGAATCTGTGCAGATCTTCCTCGCCGGTGCCGATGGCCAGCCTCTGCCACGAATCACCTCGGGTGAGGGCACTCTGACAATCACCGGAGACGACTGGACGCCGTCGGTTTTTATCACGTCTGCCATTGTAAAAGAAGGAAACAGCGGCACCCGCACCGCTACCCTTAAACTCCGCTTGAACCGTATCCCAAAATCCACCGAGTCGATCAGCGTCAACTACGAAACCCTCAATGCCACCGCCACCGCCGGCTCTGATTTTACCGCCAAATCCGGCACGGTCCATTTTGGTTCAGGACAGACTGAAAAATCACTCAACTTCACCATCCACGGCGATACCGACGACGAACGACTGGAGTATTTGAAAGTCAACCTCTTTGCCCCCGTCGATTGCTTGCTTGGCGATGATACCGCCTCGATTCAGATCATCGATGACGACTCTCCTGGCACACTCGCCGGACAACGCGTGGTGGCTTATGTCTTTGGCAGCGCACTCCTTCCCCCAGCCGATAAAGTCACCCACATCAACTACGCATTCTCAAATTTAAATGCCGATGGCTCATGGAATTTCTCCGGTAACCTCAGCTCACTTAGAAACCTACGCACCCAAAACCCCAACCTCAAAATCCTCGTGTCGATCGGGGGGTGGGGGTGGTCGGAAAATTTTTCATCTGTCGCAGACGACCCGGTCAAACGACAACGCTTCGCGGATTCCGCAGCCAGCCTGATCAATTCTGAAGACCTCGATGGCGTGGATATCGACTGGGAATGGCCCGGCGCCCAAGGTGACGGCGATACTCCAGCAGGCCCACGCGATCGCGAAAATTTCACCAAACTCATCCAAGCCACCCGCACTGCCATCGATGCGCTCGGTGTTACCAATGGTCGTATCTACGAACTCACCGCCTTCACCGGCGCCGGCTCCGCCCAGATGGCTGGACTCGAAATGGCAGCCATCGGCCAGCTCTTCGATTTTATCAACGTCCAAGGTTATGATTTACACGGCACCTGGGAGCCGATCACCGGCCACGCGTCAGGACTCTATCACAACCCGGCGGACCCCGGAGGTGCCAATCTTAACATCGCATCCGTCCTCAACATTTACGAAGCCGCTGGAATCCCACGGAACAAACTCCTCGTCGGTGCCGCATTCTACGCCCGCACTTACAATGGAGCCTCCCCCACAAACCACGGGTTATTCCAAAGCCATGGCGGCTGGGGCACTACTCCTCTCTATAAAGACCTACTCACTTCTCAACTCACCACGGCAAGTTATTACTGGGACGACTCCGCCCAAGTACCTTACCTTTTCAATAACCTGACCCATGAATTTGTTACTTTCGACGACCCTCGATCATGTGCGGAAAAAGCCGATTTCTCACGGAAAAACGGCTATGGTGGTACGTATTTCTGGCAAATGTCCGGTGATACCTCGGACTTCCACCTACTCACCGCCCTTTACGACTCAGCGCTCGCTCCTCCATCCACCGATACCGACCTCGATGGAATTTACGATCAATGGGAACGTGACTACTTCGGCAACCTCACCACCGCTGGCCCCGGCACCGACTTCGATCTCGACGGCCAAAGCGATGCCGCCGAGTTTCACGCCGGCACCAACCCGAAAGACAGCACTGACGTCCTCCACATCATTACCATGACCTCCGGAGACACCGAGGCCACACTCACCTGGTCAATCGTTGCCGGAAAAACCTACAACGTAGAATACTCCCCCGACCTCAACACCTCCTCTTGGCTCACTATTGCCACTGGACTCACCACTGGCACCTTCACCGATACCGATTCCTCTCGATTAAATGGAGTCAACGGGTTTTATCGCGTGCGGGTTCCCTAAAACCACGTGATGATGGCTGTCGGTGGCTACATTTTTTGAATACGTTTGCCGATGATACGTAAATTTTTTGCATCGGTGGGGTGAATTGAGCCATCGGGAAGTGGTCCTGTATTGAGGAGGAGGTTAGCACCTGATTTTCTAGCGGCTAGATATTTAGCCCATGCTTGTTTGATGTTTAGTCTGGGTTTTTCTTTATGGTATCCCCATGAGCCTTTTTGGAGAGAGGTGCAAATTTCTATTGGTTTACCGGCATTGGATGGGATGGCTTTATGTTCGGGCGCCGCAAAGTCCTCGCTTCCTATGAGTCCTTGTTTGTAAGAGACGAGAACTTGTGGTTGAAGAGAGTGGATGTGATCGTAAAGTTTTTGACATTTGAACTCCGGGGCGTTGCTAGGCTGCGCTATTTTTTGTTTCTTACCTTTATTTCTTTTGTCGGTTAGGGGGACGGCGATTCCGTCTAGCCAAATCGCGGCGATCGGTCCATAGTTCGTGAGTAATTCAGTCACCTGCGCTGTCATGAAATCAAGATATTTATTGAGATCGTGGTTTTTGCCATATGCATAGCTTGGCTCAGGCGGATGATATTCTGGGCGGGCTCGTCCACCCCAGCGGTCATTATCAGGTGCGTGTGGGTGTTTCCAATCGCGTCCATGTGAGTAGTAAAGGCAGAGACCAAGGTTTTTCTTTTGGCAGGCGGCGGCCATCTCCCCAACTAAGTCTCGTTTGGCTGGTGAGTTTACACTGTTGAAGTCTGTTTGATTGGTTTTAAACAAACAGAACCCATCGTGGTGGCGGGTGGTGAGGTTGATGTATTTCATGCCAGCCTGAATCGCTAAATCCGTGATGAAGTCAGCATCAAAATTTTCCGCTGTGAAACGATCTTTAAGTTTGGCGTAAGTGGCTACGGGTATTTTTTCGCGTAGCTGGAGCCACTCATGACGACCTTCGAGTGAGTAGAGGCCGTAGTGAAGAAAGAGCCCGAATTGAGCATTGCGGAACCATTCGATGGCCGCTGCCCTAGGGTCTTTGTTGTAGCTGGCTTCGTAGCCGACAAGGTAAGATGGTATGGTGTGTTGTGGGGTAGTGTTCTGCGCGGCATTTATGCGGCTTAGGGAGAGAGAGCCGAGACTGGCTGCAGTGGAGGTGAGGATGAATTGTCGGCGGTTCATAAGGTGTGATGTGTAAGTTTTTCTTGAAGGGTGGCGTTTGGGGTTACTTTATTTTTAAGGCACCGATTGGCCTTTGCCTGCCTGCCACAGCGCATACCAGTCTTGTCGATCTAATTGGATGTCTGCTGCGAGGATTGAAGATTGGATGCGCTTGCCTTGGGTGGTTCCTAGAATCACGCTGGGTTTGGATGGGTGTGCCAAGATCCAAGCGAGAGCCAGAGTGGCGTCGTCAACATTGTCGTATTTGTGACGCATGTCGTCAATACACTTGTGAATGCGAAGTCCGGCTTCGTTATCCTTGTCAAAAAGGCGTCCTCCACCGAGCGGAGACCAGGCCATCGGACGGATGTGTTGTCGTTCGCATTGGCTCAATGAGCCGTCATCGAGCGGATCCATGTGCAATAGGCTGAACTCAATCTGGTTTGTGACGAGTTTTTGGGCCACGCAGCTATTGAGTAAGTCAAATTGCTGCGTGCTGTAGTTGGATACACCGGCATGAAGAATTTTGCCGTCTTTGATCAGTTCGTCGAGCCCGCTGGCCGTGTCATTTGCCGAAGTGAACCAGTCTGGGCGATGCACTAGTAGAACGTCGAGGTGGTCGATGTTGAGCAAGCGTAGGGATTTTTCTGTACAGGCAATGAGGTTGTCTGCCGAGCTGTTGTAATGGGGTAATACAGCCGTTTTTTTTGCCGGGGACGGCACATCGATGCCACACTTGCTGATGATCTGGAATTGTTCACGCAGTCCGGGCTGATCTTTGAATGCTTTTCCCAGTGCGGCTTCCACTGTGTAGCGGCCGTAAATTTCGGCTGTATCGATAGTGGTGATACCTAGTTCGAGACAGAGCTCGAGCAGTTTGATGATATCACGTGTCGTTGGCGCTTTGTCATTGTTCAGCAGGCGCCAGGTGCCGAAAACGATTTGTGAAACTTTGGGGCCGTCGGGCGAAAGAGATTGGGATATGTTCATGATTTTTAAAATTGATTTGTCTTTACTGGGATTATTCTAGCTTGCAGGCACGATGTGGATGACGTGGCCACCATTGTTAGCCATGTTGGCGGAGATGACGGATTCGGAGGTGACGTCCATTGTGGTGATGAGGAGTTTTTTGGATTCTGGGTTTCTTTGGATTCGTTATGAATGGTGACATTGAGCACTGAGGGGTCGTCTGAGTAGAGGGTTACTTTGTATTTTTGGGCTTCAGCGTACCAGTAGAGAGCTTGTTTGGATTCGGTTTTCCTCTGCCTTAAAGAGTGATTTTTAAAACGCTCCATTCTTTTCCAAGGCGGGGAGTTTCGGGCATGGAAATAACGGCTTTCTTTTTTGACCAATCGAATGAAACCGGTTTGCCGTCATTGAGCAGTGTGATGGATTTTGGTTTGCTGATTCCGGAGATCGATACCGAAGCTTCTTTTTGAGTGGGATCGAGGTAGATGTAGCGGACATTTTTCTTTGCAGATGCCAGGGCGGTTGACGATTCTCCTTGGGATAGCTGGTGGGTGTTGTAGATAGCTTCCTGATTCACGTGCATCCATTGCTGGAGTTTTGCCATGTTTTCGTAAGCTCGTGGAGCGAGGTCGCCATTGCCCATGGGTCCAAATCCGAGCAGGTAATTCATCCCTGCGGCCCGGCAGTGAACGAGGTCGGATAGAATGGAATTGAGAGGTTTGTATGGGCGTTTAACGTAGGGCCAGGCACCGTTCCATGGATTGCAAAATTCAGCCCACTGTTCCAGGGGAATGTTGGGGTTTTCTGGGAAGTGGCGTTCGAAGGTGATGTAGTCGGCGTTTCCGTGCATCCGGGGGTTGATAACAATGCCGGGTTGGAGTTCACGCAGGCGTTTTTTTGTGATGAGTTGTTTCCGGTAGTTGCTTGGAAGTGATGGTCTGCCGTCGAACCAGATGATATCGATTTTTCCGTAGTTGCTGAGCAGTTCTTCAACTTGGCCATTGACCATTTCTAGAAGTTGTTCGTAGTGTTGCTCTTTTTCTTTTTCGGTATGCTTCGGGTTACTGGGCATCAGGTCCTGGTCGAGGTGTGGGAGTCCTGGGTTCACTCGGTGTGCCTTATCTCGGAGGAAACTACGATATTCGCGGTCATAATACCAATCGGGTCCGGAGTAATACAATCCGACTTTCAGTCCCGCTTTGTGGCAGGCATCGGTAAAATCTTTGATGAGATCTTTACCGCCCATGTAGTTTTTTGTATTGAAATCCCCATACTTCGACGGCCACAGCGCGAACCCCTCATGGTGTTTGGCGGTGAGAACAACGTATTTGAAACCTGCTTCTTTTACTTTGGCGAGCCACTTTTCTGGGTGGTAGTTGTCTGGGTTGAACGACTCTGCCATTTTGAAATAATTGCGTGGTGTGATAACCGGCTTTTTTCCGTTTAAGTAGTAATCTTTCTCTCGGACGATGCGGTCAATTTCTTCCTTGCTCTCGATTTTCTTTTTTTCAAGAGGTCGTCCCACCACCATGGGGTGGGAGATATTCATCCCTTTCACCGAGGAAATGCCCCAGTGAAGAAAGAGTCCGAGTCCGGCATCGGGAAACCATTGCGCATCCGGGTGTAGGGTGTGAGGCGATTTGATTTCCTTGGCATTGTTAATATCGGCATGTTCGGAAGCGACGGTTTCTTTGTCTTTCTCTTGAGTGCTTTTTGTTTCGGCCTGAACGGACGGGAGAACGATCCATCCCAGCAGGGCTGCGAGGATGGTGGTTTGATAGGTTGTTTTCATAAGTTAGTGGGTGGGTTACTGGAGGGCTGTTTTTTAGTTATGTTTTGATTTTTTTGATTTCTTTTTCTTCCGTGGTTTTTCATGTTTCCACCAGTCGGGGCCGTCTGCGAGAACGGCGATATCATTTTTGATCAGGAGTTTTTTCATCCGTTCAAACCGTTCGGGAAATTTTTTGGAAACGTTGGTTGTTTCGGAGGGGTCATCCTTGAGGTTGTAGAGCTCAAATTGGGTATGTTTGTTGTTGCCCATGATTTTCCAATCGTCATCGATAATGGCAATTCTCATTTCGTAATAAGCATTACGCCAGAACATGGGTTGAATGCGTTTCAGTGGGCCGTTGGTGAAAACCGGGCGGATGGATGTGCCATCGATCACACGGTCGGTGGGCATTGGGATGCCAACTACATCGCAGATGGTGGGGAGGTAGTCGCAGCCGTAAATGGGAGTATCAGTGACTGAGCCTGGTTTTATTTTTCCGGGCCAGCGAATCACGCCGGGCACGCGGATTCCGCCTTCGTAGCTGTGGCGCTTCCGACCCCGTAGGCCATTCGTTGAACCCCAGTTCCGGTTGTTTTGGGAGTTTTTATTTTTTGCATTTCCCTGACCCTTTCCCTCTGGGCCGTTGTCGGAAGTGAAAATGAAGAGTGTATTGTCACTCAATTTCTGCTGGTCGAGTTCTTTGAGCACCGTGCCTAGGGCGGAATCGAGTTGGGTGATATTTCCGTGATGCTGACGCACGCCGGGGTCGGCGATGTCTTTGTAGAGCGCCATGAATTTGGGATCGGATTCGATCGGTAGATGGGGTTCGTGGGTCCAAACGGTTAAAAAAAATGGTTTGGATGGATTTCGGTGGTTGCGTAGCCAGTCCACGGCTTCGGCGGCGACCAGTGGGGCACTAAACCCAAGTAGCGGGCCCACTTCTTTCCCATTGCGAACAAAGTTTACTGGATTTTTATGGGTGGGGCTGGCATTGTTTTGTGTGGCAAACCACCAATCGTATCCATGGTCATTGGGTTGGGGTTGTTTGGGGGAGTTAAACTCACTATTCAGATGCCATTTTCCGGAGTGGCAGGTTTCGTAGCCATTTTGTTGGAGCAGGGTAGCGATGGTGATTTCGCTTTGTCGAAGATGCACTTCATGCCCTTCGGGAATCCAGCGGAATACGCCATTGCGGTAGGGGGTTCGGCCCGTTAAGATCGCAGCCCGGGCCGGAGAGCAGACGGAATCCGCAGAATAGCATCGGGTGAAACGCATTCCTTCACTCGCAAGTTTATCCAGGTGAGGGGTTTTGATGACTTTGCTGCCAAAGCAAGCGGCATCTCCCCACCCCATATCATCAGCAAGAAAGATGACGATGTTTGGTTTTTTGGGGAGTGTGTCAGCCGCGATGAGCGGTGCCGTCGCCAGAAGGCAGAGAGGGAGGAGATGGTGGGTGAAGCGGGGAAGGGTCATGGCGAATTGAGGATTGAGGATTGAGGATTTATCCCTTCATATCTTCGAGTTCCCGGCCTTTGGTTTCGTAAACAAAGAGGGCGATGAAGGCGATGGAGATGAAGGCGCAGACGGCATAGAGTCCGTAGGCTCCACCGAGACCGATAGTGGCGAGTAGGATGGGGAAACTCATGGTGACGGCAAAGTTGGCGACCCATTGGAATAGTCCACTGACAGCGAGGCCGGAGCCACGAAGTTGGTTTGGGAACATCTCACCGAGCATTACCCACATCACGGGGCCCCAGGAGAAATTAAAAAACATGACGTAGGCATTGGCTGCGATGAGTGCCATCACGCCGCTGGAGCTACTGAGGTCAAGGTCACCGCCTTGTTGAACAACGGCAGTTCCGAAAATAATTGCCATGATTGACAGCGTCACTGACATCCCAATGGAGCCAATCATCAGCAGGGGTTTGCGGCCAATTTTATCGATGAGATAGATCGCGGCAACACAGGCGGCAATACTGGCGGCTCCACTGATAACATTGATGAGTAGGGCGTCATTTTCCGAGAACCCAGCCGCCTGCCAAAGGACGGAACCGTAGTAAAATACGACGTTGATTCCGACGAGTTGCTGAAAGACGGCAAGTCCAATCCCAATCCAGACGATTGGGCGTATGAGGTATTTTTTATCGGTGATGTCTTTGAGGCTGGGACGATGGTGGTCGCTGACGAGTGAGGCTTCGATTTCTTCCAACTTGGCGTCCGCGCCGTCACCCATCAGGCGTTTGAGAACTGCACGGGCTTTTTCCTTCTTCCTACTGGCCATCAGAAAGCGGGGGCTTTCTGGGATGAAGAGAAGGGCAAAAAAGAAAGTGACGGCTGGGATGAGTTCGATCCAGAACATCCAGCGCCATGCTTCGTGGCCCATGGCAAATATTTGGGTTGAGCCACCGGCGGAATTGGCGATGAGGTAGTTACTTAAAAAGGCGATAAAGAGACCGCTGATGATGGCGATTTGTTGCAGTGAGGATAATCGGCCACGGTACTTGGCCGGGGTGACTTCACTGATGTAGGCGGGCGCGAGCACGCTGGCGGCACCCACGGCGAGTCCACCCAAGATACGGTAAACGATAAACTCGCCGGATGCCTGAGAGATCCCCGAACCCCATGCGCTGATGGTGAATAACACGGCTGCGATAATCATGATTGGTTTGCGACCTAACTTATCTGCAAGTGTGCCAGCAAAAAAGGCACCCATGGCGCAACCCAGTAGCATGGATGCAACATTAAATCCCGTGCCTATGCTATCGGAGTTAAACGCCGTTTCCAGTCCGTCCACTGTGCCATTGATCACGCCGCTATCAAATCCAAACAGAAACCCGCCAATGGTGGCGATGATGCTGATGAAGATGACGAAGGGCATATTGGTGGTGTCTTGTTTGTCTTTCATGATGTTAGAGTGGTCGGATTTGTGTTATTTTTGTTTCAGACGGGCGAGGTTATTTTACCGTAAGGATGAGTTTTTTGAGTTTTTTGGAACTGGTGCCAATCATGATTTCGTATTCGCCGAGTTCGACGACCCACTTGCCATTTTTCCAAATTTCGAGTGATGAGCGTGTGATAGGGATTTGCACGGTTGCCGATTTTCCCGCTTCCACAGTGATTCGTTTGAACCCTTTGAGCTGAAGGGCGGGTTGTATGAGAGTGCAGAATTTTTTATGCACATACATCTGCACCACCTCATCGCCTTTGACTTTTCCTGTGTTGCTGACTTTCACTGATACCTGAACGGTATCGGATGCCTTCATTTCCTCGGCTGAAAGTTGTTGGTCGCTTAGTTTAAATGTGGTGTAAGACAATCCAAACCCAAACGGGTAGAGTAATTCGGGGGATGAACCAAAAAGTCTTCTGGGGCGGCCACTTGGTAGGATGTTGTAATAATTCGGAAGCTGTCCTGTATTTCGTGAGTAAGTGACGGTGAGTTTTCCACCTGGATTATTATCGCCAAAGAGGGTGCGTGCCACGGCATTACCGCTTTCCTGACCGAGGAACCAACCATCGAGAATGGCATCGACATTTTCTTTTTCCCATCCGATGGCGAGCGCTCGACCGTGAAGAAACACCATGACCACTGGCTTACCAGCGGCGACCACGGCCTTCATCAAATCACGTTGTGGGCCGTAGAGGGTGATGTCGTCGCGGTCGGTGTTTTCTTTGATGGTTTTTTCATCACCTCCAATAACTACAACAACAACATCGGATGCTTTGGCCGCCTTCACAGCCTCGGCAAACCCATCGGTCGAGGGGCTGTGGATGTCACACCCTTGGGCGTAAAGCACCTTGGTGGTCGGTGGAACGTATTTTTTAATCCCTCCAAGGATGGTGGAAAAATAGCGTGGATGTTTGTTGGAGTAGCCGCCAAAAAGGAGTCGGTCGGCATTGGGTCCAATCACGGCGATGGTTTTCACCTTAGATGAATCCAGCGGAAGGAGGTTGTTTTTATTTTTTAAGAGAATGATGGATTTCTCGGCAACTTCGAGAGCGAGTTGGTTACTGGCGTCGTTGTAGAGGACTTTTTTGTAGTTTTTGCGTTTGGTGCCAGCGGCTTTTTTTGTATCGGCATAAGCTTCGGACTCTCCATTTTTCTTGGCAATTCCCATGAGGTCGTTGGCGGGGTTTTGGGCGGTCGGGTCATCGAAGAGGCCCAGCTTGAATTTGTATTCCAGCACCTTGCGGACGGAAGAATCGACGAGAGATTCTTTGATTTTTCCCGCTTTGACGGCATCGATGAGTGGTTGGGAATACACGCGTTTGTCTCCCCATGGAGTTTTCCATGCCAGCTCGGTTTGAATACCATTTTCGAGTGCCATGCGGATGATGTCGGTCATGTCATTTGAAATATGAAAGTCACTTCCCGCGCGGCGGATGTCGTTGTTGTCGGAAACAATTAGCCCGTCGAACCCAAGTTGCCTGCGTAAAACATCGGTGAGTAGGTATTCATTGATGTGGCAGGGTGTGCCATTGTAGCTGTGGTGGGCAGGCATGATGCCGCCTACCCCGGCGTCGCGGATAACGGCGCGGAATGGCACCAGGTGGGTTTCTTGCAGGAGTCGCTCAGAGAGTTCGACGGCTGCGCCGTTGTCGCCAGCTATTGGTTCACCATCGGCGACGTAATGTTTGGCGGTTGCCAGGATATGATCTTTGCTAAAGCGGTCTTTGCCCGTGCCTTGAAGTCCTTTGATGTAGGCTGTTCCAATTTGGCTAACAAGAAAAGGGTCTTCGCCGTAGGATTCATCGGCGCGTCCCCAGCGAGGGTCGCGGGCGAGTCCAAGCATCGGGCTGTAACAATGGTGGATCCCAATGGCGCGAGCTTCTTTTGCTACAACGGTTCCCATCCGCTCAATCAACTCCGGGTCCCAAGTGCTTCCCATTGCGATCGCTTGGGGGAAGACTGTGGTTTTCGCCGCTACCACCCCGTGCAGACACTCACCGGCTTGCATGTGTGGGATTTTTAGGCGGCTGTTTCCGTTTGGATAATACGAGGCGAGCTGGAGGACTTTTTCCTTCAGCGTCATTTTTGAAAGAAGGTCTTCGATCTTCTTTGCGGTGTTTGGGTCCAGAGCGTAATGTGTTTTCTGATTCGAAAGTGCTTCTTCCGTCCATGGCTTGGAGGTGAGGGTTTGTCCATCTTGAGAAGTTGGCGCTGGTGCAGCAATGACATTTCCTGAAAGAAATGCCCCAGTGATGGCTGTGTGTAGGAGGAGTGTGTGTGGTTTCATAGGTGTGTGCTATTTAGAGTTGGATAGGTTGGCGTGAGTCAGGGTGTCCCAGTGAAAAAACTTGCCACTTCCTGAATTGGATGGGCGTTTTTCTTTGAGAAATCGTTTGGTGTAGGGGAGTTGATACCCTTTGCAGCGGTTGGTGTAGTGGTTGTATCCCAGCTCCATACCGACGAGTTTTAACTGGGGTTTGGACAGCATGCCTTCTTTAGTCGATGGCACAGGGCCGTCGATCACAAGTTTGGCCATGTACTCGGTGCCTTTTAATATCCGGGGAAGTTTTTCGCCATCGATTTTGATCCCGTAGATGTCATCCCCCTGGATCCATGCCAGCTCGGCGATGTTGAGCACCCCCTCGATGTTGTAGGAAGCGTGGCCGAAGTCTCCTCCTTTTTTTCGGTTGATCTCCCAGATTTCACCACTGGGGAGGATCGTGTTAGTCACTTTATTTTTTGTTTTTAAGATTTTATCGACAAAGAGTTGATACCCAGATTGATAGAGTTGGGGGTCATTGGTGTAAACGCCCAGGGACATCCGGTGAAGCGCTACGGAGATCCCTTGGTTCGGGCATGAGCCGGAGCCATTCCAAGCGAGGGATTTTTCCTTAAAGATCAGGAGCATGCGGTCAAACTGTTCGATGTCTTTTTCGGGCCATCCTGCCTGACCATCATCGAAATGACGGATGATTTCAGCGGCGGAAAGAAACAGGGGGCCATACCATGCAACTTCGAGTTTGTCTTGCACTCCGGGGCTTCCTTCTTCGGAAACAACATCCTTGAGCACTGCCGACCAGGCATTGAGAATTTCAATGGCTTTGTCGCTGTGCGCCTTGTTTCCCGTCGCGACCCATTGCAGGGCGTGGGAGTAGGATGCGATGGCATCGCGGTGGATGTCCCTTTCCTGGTCGGTGGCACCGCTGCCTCGCACTACTGTGATGGCGTGTGGGTTGGGTTGGTAGCTGAGTTTGGAGACTTTCGATTTTAGAAGTTGCTCCCACCCGGCTTTTACAAAGGGATCGGTGCTGATGCGTTGGCTGAGTTCTTCCAGATCTTTCTGGGAATTAGTGATTCCTGGGTGTTGGAAAACGCGCTGAGAGGTGGGTGCTGGCTTTTCCTTGGGCGCGGAAAAACCTAGAGCGGGTAGAAACGCCAGAGCTGCCGTTGCTCCAAGGGTCATTCTGACCATGGGTTGAAATAATCGCATATTTGGATGTGGGTAACCAGCGGGATGAGGTATCGTTTCACGAGTGGTGAGGTTTGATCGTGGTGTTATTGTTTTTCTGTGGTTTTGAAGATTGAGGTGGGTAGTCCTTCTTTGTTGTAGAGGTTGACTTTTCCTGGGTTAGCTGCCCAGGCGTAGCGGACTTCCACGGGCGATGAGATGTCGGGGTGGGTGACTTCGACTTGGCTCTTCCCCACAATCTTGGCATCGGCCCATTTCCATTGACGGTCGGCACCGCAGATTTGGAACCCCTTGAGCGGGGCATCCACTTTTACAGTGGGTTCCATAAGCGACTTTTTCCCCACCATCAATCCGCCACCGGAAGAAGAAAAAGTGATGGTCACTTTGTTGCCGGAGAATTGACTCTTTTCATAGAGGGGGCCACTGAAGACGAGATCTTTGTTTCCGTAATCTTTTGCCAGTGCCCAAAGGGCGAGTCGTTTACCGGTGTCTATTTTATTTTTTGGATGAATGTCGCGGGCTTCACCAATATCGTTGATGACGGCCATGCCGGTGTTTTTTAGTTTCAGTGTGAGCCGTTGCTGATCGCAGATGGTTGCCCAACCATCTTTTTCTTTGGGGCGGGTCGCGATCTTTTTATAGTTGGCTAATTGGACGTAGTAGAAGGGAAAATCTCCCTGCCCCCATGCCTTGCGCCAGCCTTCGATCATCGATATAAAGCGTGAGGCATAAACATCCGGGTAAAAACCGGCGTTGGATTCTCCTTGATACCAAATCGTGCCTTTGATGGCGTAGGGGACGAGTGGGTGAATCATCGCATTGGCCATCGCGGATGGGAATTGGCGGCCAGCATTCGGTTTGCCTGCCATACGTGGTTTGCGGCGAAGTTTCCCTTTGACCGACTTTCCCCCTTGATCTTTCCAGAGTGTTAATTGTTTTTTGTAGTTCTTTTTGGCCACTTCCGGATCCCATTTTTCAATGGCTTGATCCATCTTCTTTACCGCAGCCCGGTAGTAGTCACCCATCTCTGATTTTGACTGCTGATAGGTGTCCATCATAATCCATGGCTCCAATCGTGAACCACCCCATGACGATTCAATCAATCCCACTGGCACCTTCAACTTCATTCGAAGCTCCCGACCAAAGTAGTAACCGACCGCTGTGAATTTTCTGTTGTTCTCCGGTTGGCAATCGATCCAGTTTCCTTTGAAATCGGTGCGTTGTTTTTGATACGAATAGGCATGGGGAACAGAGATTTGCCGGAGGAGCGGGTCTTTGGCTGTGGTGGCCTCTTTGAGAATGTAGTCGACAATTGGTTTGTTTTTTGGGGTTTTTAATGCCCCTTTGATAATGTGATCGATGGTGAAATCCATATTCGACTGCCCGGAGCAGAGCCAAACTTCGCCGACTAAGACGTCATTGATCGTTTTTGTTTCATCGCCGAGTTTGATGGTCATCTGGGCGGACTTTGCAGAGGCTGTGAGGGGGGCGAGTGAGATCATCCACTTGCCATTCGCCTGGATCGTCGTGGATTTTTTTTGATTACCAAAGGTGACGGTCACTTTGGTGCCTTGTTCACCCCATCCCCAGATCGGGACTTTGGATTTTTGTTGCAGAACCATGCCATCGGTAAAGAGGACAGGCATTTTAATTTCCGCGTAAGCGGTGAAGGAGGAGGCGATGGACGCCACACAGATGGATAATAATTTAATGGTCATGGGCTGGTTGAGTGGTTGAGTGGTTGAGCCATTCTTTTTGTTGGGCTTCGTAGAGGGATTCGATTTCGAGAGGTTTTTTTGTGGCATCTTCCCAGATGGCGGGTGGGGAGTCTTTGGAGAAGTATGGGGGTAATTTTTTTCCTTGGCAGGCGATGACGTAATTTTTTCCAGTTACCCACGGGCTTTGGACGCGGAACCCACGGGCTTGGCAATTCCAGAAGACATGGTTCACTCCGGCCCACCCGTGCCCTGAGCCCATCGAGCCTCGGTCTCCGACGTTGATGGCTCCGTCCGGAGATTGGATGCAATCATAGAGGTATCCCATCGACCACCGTTGGTGGGGGCCGATGTCGGAAAAGACATGAGTGGCCCGGCAGTGGGTGAAGACGTTGGGACCTGAGGCGCGGGGAGGGGAGACGAAGCTGTGACGCGCCTGATCTGCCCAGCACCCGCTGACGAGGCAAAGTTGCGTATTGATTTCAAACGCATAGCGCCGTCCACCAGTAATGACGGAAACCGGCTCGATAAAGTTAGAATCTAGGACACTGATGTATTTCGAACCGGAGCCCAAGCTGACTGCCGAGTAGCCAAAGTGTTTGGCTGTGATGTTACGCACCCAGCAATCCGCGGCGGATTTAACGCTGACTGCGGTGGAACCATGGTTTTGGTCGCTGAAGTATTCTTTGTTTTTATATTTCGATTTTACGCTGGGATCAAATGTCGATTTCAGCATCAAATTTTCCAGTCCGCAGTGGCGAATTCGAGTGTCTTTATCGAGTTTACCAACAAAGCCTCCGCCGTAGCGGTTACTAATCTCCATCACCACAGGGTGATCGAGGTCGATGAAGTGGCCTTGAATTTTAACGATCGAACGTTCCACTCGGGTGGTGTATTTTTTGGCACTCCACTGGGTGATTTTTCCTCCATCTTTCCGTGGCGGGATTTGATCCATTTTTAGATCGTGAATCCATTGCTCTGTGCCGGGGCGGATCACGCTGATCAGATCTCCGACTTTCAAACCGTCGACCGATTCTAGTAACAAACGTTTACTACCAACCGGCACATACGAGTTGTCGATGCGCACCCTGCTATTTTTGATTTCCCTTGGTGGACGCCCCCCTCTGATTTGCACACCGATGGAGCTTTCTTTTTTGGTGAGAAAAAGCACGGTGCCCTTTTCGCTGTCGCCTTCACCTCTGAGAACGACGCCTGACTTGTTGATAAGAATGGTTTTTGAAATTTCGTAACGACCTTTTTTCAAGAGGAGTGTGCCACGGAAGCCATTTTTTTGGAGTGGCCTGGCAGCTACTTTCTCAAGTGCGTCCTGAATCCGCTGATGGTTGTCGCCTGGGGTGGGGGATAAAGTTAAAACCACGGGAACCGTCGGCGGGGTGCGACCGTGATTATAGCCTACTCCACCAAAGTCAGGGATGCGGTTGCCTTGTTTGTCTTCCTTGTAAACAAGCTTTCCATCCTTACCATAATACACCCACTCGGATTTCCACGTGCTGGAGGCTGCGGATGCCGTGGAGCAAGTCGCTAGTATAAGCGTTGAAATGAGGGCTTTGGCGATCATGCTTGAGTGAGTGATGGTGGTCGTTATATGTTGGTCTATTACTGATTGATCCACTTAGTCTGCTTCCAATTTTCACGTTTCACGTAAGGTTGGGGTTTTCCTGGGGTGCTGCGACCGGTCAGGATGTATTGGCTGAGGAGTTTTTTGAGATTTTTGACCACTTCCGGGTGCTGTTGATAGATGTTTTTTTGTTCTCCTTCATCCACACTCATATCGTAGAGTTGTAATTCGGGCAGGCCTTCTTTTTTAGCAAGATCCTCTTTGGGATACCCCCAGCCACCGGAGCCACGGCACATGGCAAGTTTCCATTTTCCCTGGCGGATTGCAAAATTCCCACCAATGGAATGGTGCACGGTGGCTTCGCGAATGGCTTGGTTTCTTTTTTCACCAAGCAGTGCCGGAACGATGCTGTAGCTGTCTTCACCCGCATTGTCTGGGAGTGGTTTGTTGACCAAGTCTGCACTGGTGGCCAGGAGGTCGGTCAGGCAGATGACTTCGTCGCTGATGCTTCCTGCTTTGATACTTGCGGGCCATCGGACTAAAAACGGAACTCGGTGCCCTCCCTCGAAGATGTCCGCTTTATACCCTCGGTAAACTGCGCTAGGGTAGTGGCCTTTTTTCTCCAGTTCTTTCACACCAACGTAGTGGGCACAGCCGTTGTCAGAGGTGAAAATGAGGAGGGTGTTTTGGTCGAGTCCTTTTTTCTCCAGTGCCTTGAGCACCTCTCCCACCGTCCAATCCACTTGCTCACAGAAATCGGCGTAGTTGCCCAGGCTGTTTTTGCCTTTGAACTTATCCGACGGCAGGATGGGTGTGTGGGGAGCGGTGAGTGCGAGGTAAACAAAAAACGGCTTCTTGGAGGTTTGTTTACCGATGAAGTCGACTGTCTTTTGGGTGATGGTAGGCATTACATCGACCATGCTGAAGCCCGGCACCATCGGGCCTGGTCGACAGTGGGATTTTTTTGGGAAATACTCGGTGGCCTCTCCGACAAATCGATCGTTGTGAATGTAGATGTAAGGGTCCATGTCCAGCGAGGCACTGACGCCATAGAACTCATCAAACCCGTTGCTGATAGGGCTGTTTTTGATGGGGCCTTTCCAATCGATTTCCGTCGTTTGATCTTTTCTTTTTTGCACAGCTCCTTCTTTCGGGGCGAAATCCATACCGAGATGCCATTTCCCGTAAGCGGCGGTGTTGTAGCCATTTTTTTGGAGCAGGGATGCCACCGTCATGCGATTGGTTTCGATGAGATGGTGGTCGTATCCGTGGAGCACACCACCTTTCAGGCGGGTGCGCCAGGCGTAGCGTCCCGTCAATACACCGTAGCGAGTGGGTGTGCAGACGGCGGAGCCGGAATGGGCATCGGTGAAAATCATACCTTCCTTACCGAGTCGATCAATGTGGGGTGTGCGGATCAGTTGGTCCCGTTTGTTGAGGATGCTGACATCCCCATAGCCCATGTCATCGGCGAGGATATAAACGATGTTAGGGGGCTGCTTTTCTTCTGCCGCTTGGATAGATCCAGTGATGGCTGTGAAGGCCACAAGCTGGGCGGCCAGGATGATATGAGTATGCTTGATCATAGTCTAGTGCTTGTTTGGTTTGAGGTTGGCGTTGAGGTTGATCGATTTTCCATCGGTCAGCGTGAGATGCAAGGATTCTTTCCCGTAACGGACGCTTGCTTTGGTTCCTCCCCGGGATGTGATTTTGGCGCTGGTGAGTTTGCCGTCATCCCAGCTGAGATCGACCTCGAACCCACCGCGTGCGCGGAGGCCGGTGATGGACCCTTTGGCGGCCCAGGCTTTGGGTAAGGCGGGGAGAAGGTCGATGACGTAAGTGCCATCGTCATTTTTCAAATGGGACTGGAGTAACATCTCTGCAATTCCGGCGGGTGCTCCGAAGTTGCCGTCGATCTGGAATAGCTGCCAACGGAGAGGTTTCGGGTCTTTGGCATTTTGTTTTTTGTGGGCGTCGAAGAGGTTGGGGTAAGTTTGCACGCTGAGGAGGTCGGCAAAAATCGCGTAGGCGCGTTCGGGTTGGAGGAAGCGGGCTCGGCAGTTCATATACCATGCTTTTGACCAGCTTGTGGTGCCGTCGCCACGGAGGTCGAGCGATTTGATCGCGGCTTTAAAAAACTTCGGGGTGCGCGGCGTGATCTGACTTCCGGGGTAGAGCGCGTAGAGGTGGGAAATGTGGCGGTGATGTTTGTTCGGCACTTTCATATCCCAATCGTCAAGCCACTCCTGGAGGTATCCACCTTCGCCAATCTGATGTGGTGGCAGACGTTTCTCCATGGCGCGAAGTTTGGCGGCGAAGGCTTTATCGAGACCTAGAATATCGGCAGAATCGGCGCACTGATTGAAGATGTCGCGGATGAGTTGGTTATCCATCGCAGGCCCAGCGCAGATGCTGATACTGCCACCAATGCGCCGGTTTTCCGGAGAGATCGACGGGCAAGTCACCAGCCATTTGGTGCCGGGGTCTTCGACGAGTGTTTCGGTGAAAAACTCAGCGCATCCTTTGAGCACTGGATACATACGGCGGAGAAATTTCTTATCACGGGTGAACTCGTAATGAGTCCAGATGTCGGTCGACATCCATGCCCCACCGGTCGGCCAGATCCCCCAAGTTGCGCCGTCGTGGGGGGCGGCGGAACACCAGATATCCGAGTTGTGGTGGGCGACCCATCCATTTTCAGCACCCCAGTGGGCCTTGGCCGCGCGGGCACCGGTGACGGCGAAGCCTTCGAGGTAGCCAAACATCGGCTCGTGGCACTCGGAGAGGTTGAGCACTTCCACCGGCCAGTAGGTCATCTGTAAATTCATATCGATGGTGTAGTTGCTTTTCCACGGCGGTTTCGGGTTGTCGTTCCACACCCCCTGAAGGTTGGGTGGAGGGCCGCCAGGTTGGGAACTTGTGATCATTAGATAGCGACCAAATTGACAGTAGAGGGCGGCGAGCGCGGGGTCGGCAACGCCTTTTGCAAAGTTCTTCAATCGGACATCGGTGGGAAGTTTTGCCGCGGCCGTGGTGCCGAGGTCGATACTCATGCGGTTAAATAGCTTTTGGTGCGCTGCGATGTGGTCGGTGCGGATGGCTTTGTATTTCCGTGACGCCACGGCTTTGAGTCGGCGGCTCACGCGCTCTGCTGGGTTTCCTGAAACATCTTGAAAACTAACAAAGCTTGTTTCCACGGCAAGGATGAGAGTGGCTGAGTTGGCGTTGGTCACTTGGATGGAATCGGAGCCCGGAGTGAGCGTTCCTCCATCGGGGCGGATAGCGAGGCGGGACTCAAAGGTGGTGACTCCATCGATTCCGGCTTGCCCCGGAGCCTTGCCGGTGAGGACTAATTGTCCGCTGGCATCCACTTTAAGCGACGAATTTTTCTGGATACTGGAGAGTTTAGCGGAAAACGAGATCGACCCAGGTTTGTCCGCAGTGAGGTGGACAATTATCACACCATCTACTCCGGAGACGAATGTTTCACGCCGGAAATGAACATCTCCCACGCGGTATGTCACCTCGCTGATGGCGGTGCTGAGATTCAGGCTGCGACGGTAATCGGTGAATTTTTCCTGTCCTTTGAACTCGAGGAAGAGATCACCCACTGGTTGATAGCTCATGGAGCTTTTGGGTTTGCCCATCATCTTTTTGTTGGTGAGTTCGTGGGCCTCTTTGTGTTTTCCATCAAAAATCAACTTCCGCACCTCGGGTAGTGCTTTGGCTGAATCAGGGTTGGTGTTGTCATGTGGACCGCCGGACCAGAATGTGGCGTGGTTGAACTGGATGTGTTCGGTCGGCACTCCGCCATAGACCATGCCTCCGATAAAACCATTACCAATGGCCAACGCCTCCTCCCAGACCTCGGCAGGTTGTTGATACCAGAGCGTCAGGTTGTCGGATTTAGTTGGGGATGCGGCATCGGAGGATGGTGCTAGGGATGCACCGAGAAAACAAAAAAGAGATGAAATAAGGATTGAGCGAGTCATGAGTGGTTGTTGGATCGTAGGGTTATCATTCAATGTGGTTGTGATTTATCGGTCTTCTCTGATGTTTTCTAGATTCGACGGGACAATCATGGAATACGATATCGTTGACGGGATATTTTCATTATGACGGAATTGGTCATATTAATCCATATATGGATTCTCTCGATTTTCTTGATCATGTAGATAAATCTCAAAACTATTGGGGTTGGCCACTAGGGGGGTGAGCAATCGGCAGCTAACAAAACGCAGTTTGAGGTAAGGTGGTGCTCGCTATCCTCAAAAAAAATCTTGGCATAGCGGGCGAGGGCTCTATGTTCAGATTTAATGAATTGAGGCATGATTTTCTGGGAAATTGTTCATTTACGTGAGTTTTTCTCTGTTTTACGATGATCATGCCGTTCAGAGTCTTCATTCAGCATTTAAAATGCACTATTCTCAATACAACAGCCATTCTTTTTTATGACAGCGATCTTAAATCCAGCACTCAAAAAGCAAATTCCTAGCAGTGTTTCTAGCAGTATTCATGTAATGAAAATAAATCGTAGATATTTTGCGGTTAGTTTTTTTGCGATGCTTGTGACTCTTCCTTTTGTGCGAGCGGAGAAAAAGTATGAGAATGATGACGCCGGGCGGAATTACGGTGGGGATGCTCCGATGGTTGTGAAAAATTTGTTATATCCGCCTTCTTATGAAGAGTGTATGAAAAAAGACATTCCGGTGATTACTCGTGAAAAAATCTACAAAAAAGGGTGGATCGATTTAAATAAGAATGGGAAAAAAGATGTGTACGAAGATCCTAAAGCCTCGATTAATGCGCGGGTGGAGGATTTATTAAAACAGATGACGATGGCGGAGAAGACGGCGCAGATGGTTACGCTGTATGGATACAGCCGTGTGTGTAAAGATTTTCTTCCCACAAAGAAGTGGAAGAAAGAGGTGTGGGGAAATGGACTGGGTGCGATTGATGAGCATCTGAATGGATTTAACTATTTTAAGAAAAATTTACCGGGGACTCGATATTTGTGGCCGGCATCGAAGCATGCTTGGGCGTTGAATGAAGTGCAGCGTTTCTTTATTGAAGATACCCGATTGGGTATTCCAATTGATTTTACGAATGAGGGCATTCGTGGAATTGAAAATGTGCGGGCGAGTAATTTTCCAACACAGTTGGCGATGGGTTCTACGTGGGATCGAGATTTGCTTCTTAAGCAGGGCGAGGTTACGGGAAGAGAGGCGTTTGCGTTGGGATATTCCAATTGCTATGCCCCCATTATGGATATTCTTCGCGATCCGCGTTGGGGTCGTTGCGAGGAGAGCTTTGGTGAAAGTCCGTATCTTGCAAGTGAGTTGGGAATTCAGATGGTTCGTGGTATTCAGTCAAATAAAGTGGTGGCCACAATGAAGCATTACGCTATTTATGGAAATAACAAGGGAGCGAGAGAGGGGGATTCTCGATGTGATCCGCAGTGCGGGGAGCGGGAAGCTGAATATATTCATCTTTGGGCGTTTGAACGAGTTATCAAACAGGCGAATGCGTTGGGTGTGATGGCATCGTATAATGATTATGACCGCATTCCTATTGCGGGAAGTCACTATTATTTAACCGAGGTGTTGCGGGATCGAATGGGTTTTAAGGGCTATGTGGTAAGTGATTCGAATGCTGTTTCTTATTTAAATAATAAACACCATACCGCAGCAAACTTTACGGAATCCGTTTATCAGGCGGTGAAGGCTGGATTGGATGTGCGTTGTAATTTTGTGCATCCAAGCAAATATTTAGGGCCACTTCGTAGCTTGGTAAAAAAGGGTCGTTTAACGCAAGAGGATATCGATACGCGTGTTCGTTGCGTTCTGAGGGTGAAATTTTGGCAAGGCGGTTTTGACTCACCGTATCGCAATCTAAAGCATGCGGATAAAGAGGTGATGAGTAAGGAAAATTTAGCGATTGCACGACGCGCTTCGTATGAAGGGTTGGTTTTATTGAAAAATAAAGGAATCTTACCTTTTTCTAAGAAGGTGCGCTCCATTCTTGTGTGTGGTCCAAATGCGGATGAACATAAGTTTGCCTTGGGGCATTATGGTCCGTTGGATGTTCATGTGGTTACGGTTTTGGAAGGACTGAAAAAACAGTGCAAAAAACGGGGCATTACCATTAAGTATGCAAAAGGTTGTGACCGTCTCGGTAGAAAAGAGGTGGATAACGAATTGATGTGGCAAGCTCCAACAGAAAAGGAGCAGAAGCAAATTGATGAAGCTATTGCTTTGGCAAAAACGTGCGATGCCGTTGTTTGTGTAGTAGGCGATTTACCCAATGCATTTGCACGCGGTCCTTCAACGAGTGGGGAAAACCGATCCCGAACAAGCTTGAATTTGACGGGGCGGCAAGATGATCTGATTCGCGCAATGTGCGATACAGGAAAACCTACCGCCGTGGTTCATTTAGCAGGTCGTCCAAATAGCATTAACTGGGCAAAGAAAAAAGCAAATGCCATTTTGCACACGTTTTTCCCTGGAATGTTTGGTGGAGAAGCAATTGCAGCGGCACTGCTTGGCGATTACAATCCGGGCGGACACCTTCCTGCAACGTTTCCCAAATCGGCGGGACAATTGGAGTTGAATTTTCCAGCTACACCTAACTCTCAAACTGGATTTAATAATATCTCGGCCAATGGTCCACTCTATCCATTTGGATATGGTTTAAGTTACACGACCTTTGAGTTTTCCGATTTAAACATCGATTGGGCGGGTAAAAAATCAGGTAAAAAGCCGACGGTTACAACGCACTTCACGGTTTCGTGTAAAGTAACGAATACCGGATCTATAAAGGGCGATACCGTGGCACAACTCTATTTGCGCGATGCTGTTTCCACTACCATTGCTTATGAGATGGTGCTACGTGGATTCGATCGAGTTTCGCTAAAGCCCAAAGAATCAAAAACCCTTACCTTTAAAATTGATCCGCAAGAAGCTCTCTGGCTCTTGGACAAAGAGATGAAGCGTGTGGTTGAACCCGGTCGTTTTGATATTTATGTGGGCGACTCAAGTGTGAATCAAGGTGATAAGAGAAAAGTTACTAAAGAACCTGGTATCAAGTTGATTGGACAAATTAATTTGATTCAAAACTAATCAAAATATAGGTCTGCCTATCGAGTTTAAGAAACAAGTCGTTGCTATTGATCTTAAAAATTCTCCAAATTGGAGCATTTTTCAAACTGAGGAACAAGGTCATGACCGTTACACAAAACAGACAGTCCTCAGCATAGATTACCTGGGATAAATGGGTCCTGATATTCGAAATAAATGGCCTTCACTCAAAAGTATTACTGTTGTTGAAAATGAAACTCTCAGCCATCGGAGCTAGTGTATTTGCGCCGGCAATTGGATCACCGTCGCAGACCTCGGCGACATCAAAGATCGTGAGAAAGTGGTGGAGGTGTTGCATCTCTGGGTGGTCATAATGTTATTAGTTTGGGGTGTCATGTTAGGTTTGTTGAAGAGAGTCCGGCGCCATGACAAACGCGGCTCTCTAGAGGGTTACAGGGCTTAGGCTGGAATAATTCGCGGCTCCTGTTGGGGTCGCGGAAAGAAAAAAGCACCCTATCTTCTTGATCTTTTATCCATCAGCTACGTTGCCTTTTCGCTCGAATATCCCGATATACGAAGATGAAAGTTGCCTTGCTGATGAGAGAAAATCTCTGCGAATCTAAGGCACTCTATTTATTTTCGTGACCCTTACGGTGAGCCATGCTGGAGGTGGTTCGTATGCTGAGTTTTTCTGAGACATTGCGGGACTGTCTCATGACTTAAATTTTTGTGCGTGAGGGTGAGGACAACTGTCTATAATGAGTGTCTACATGCGACACGCTCCTAAAATGGCGAAAGCCCTTAAGCGTTGATGCTTAAGGGCTTTCAGGTGGTACGCAGACTGGGATTCGAACCCAGGACCAATTGGTTAAAAGCCAACTGCTCTACCAACTGAGCTACCTGCGCTTTGATTGGGTTTTGTTTGCTCTGCGAGTTGAGCCGCTCGGCGGCGGCAATCTACTTATTTTTCGTCAGATGACAAGATGTTTTTTATGTTTTTTTGAGTTTTTTTCGAGGGGCATTTTTTATGCCTCGGAGGCATGGCTCTTGACTTAAAGAATGAGCCGTTGAGGTCAGCTCTGCAGTGGTCGGGTAATGCACTCTATATCAATTAGAAAGAATGAACTCTGGAGGGGTGGCTCAGAAAAATCAGCCCGATTGATCCGTTGATGAGTCGATTATAAGTCCCGAATGGATCGTAGTGCAGAAAGAGCGGCGATCGCTTCT
>Ga0256845_1000698_pt1 | contig 30016 bp, 31 predicted proteins | sample RiftiametaG_FD_189101 | JGI IMG/M metagenome (GOLD analysis project Ga0256845, IMG submission 189101) | Tube worm associated microbial communities from hydrothermal vent at the East Pacific Rise, Pacific Ocean - Riftia | ecosystem: Host-associated > Annelida > Integument > Unclassified ...
ACTTTTTGTTCCATAGTTGTCGTTTCTTTCCAAGGCATAATTTCTGATTTTACTCAGAAAGTTAGTCTTTAAAAAGTGTAAACGATGTTTCTTTAACTTTGTAAACGATGTCCCTTTACCGTACCGTTCCTATGTGTAGTGAGTATATAACCAAGGTAATCCTAACAATTTATATGCTCAAAATATTTCTGGAGCACAGCAGCTTTCTAATGGAAACATTCTTTATTGCGACGGGCCAAAAGGAACATTTACGGAAATAAATACAAACGAAGAAAAAGTTTGGAACTAGGTAAATCCCGTATCTAACAATGGTATATTGACGCAAGGCTCTAATCCTGTGTAAAACAGTGTTTTTAAAAGTGAATTCTATCCTTCAGATTATTCTGGGTTTACTGGTCATTCGTTGGTAGCTGGCAGTATCATTGAAAATACAAATCCAATATCAGATTCTTGTACTTTGATTTTGGGAATTACTGATAATTCACTTGAAAGTAATGCTTTAAAAATCTATCCCAATCCTGCCAAGGATTTCATCAACATTCAATCAAATTTGATTATTGATACTATGAAAGTAGAATAGAAATCGATACACTTGGCAATGGCTTGTATTTTCTCAAAATTTCAAATAAAAGGGAATCAAAAACATATAAAGTGATTATAAATAAATAATCACTTTAATAAAATGCAAAAAACGCCTTTTGATTTCTCAAAAGGCGTTTTTTTATGTTTTAAGTCAGGGTTTTAACCCAATACTTCTTTTACTTTTTTTCCAATTTCAGCAGGAGATTCAACAACGTGAATTCCACATTCGCACATTACTTTTTTCTTTGCTTGGGCAGTGTCTTCACTACCACCAACAATTGCACCAGCGTGACCCATTGTACGGCCTACAGGAGCAGTTTCACCAGCGATAAAACCGATTACTGGTTTTTTAATTCCGCTTTCTTTGTACCATCTCGCTGCGTCTATTTCAAGTTGACCACCAATCTCACCTATCATTACAACGGCTTCACTTTCTGGATCGTTAATTAACATTTCTAAAGCTTCTTTTGTTGTAGTTCCAATAATTGGATCTCCACCAATACCTATTGCAGTTGTGATTCCAAGACCTTGTTTTACAACTTGGTCAGCAGCTTCATAAGTAAGTGTACCAGATTTTGAAACGATACCTACCCCACCTTTTTTGAAAACGAAGCCTGGCATAATACCAACTTTAGCTTCACCTGGAGTAATTACACCTGGGCAGTTTGGGCCAACTAAGCGACAATCTCTGTCTTTTATGTAGTTTGAAGCAGTAATCATATCTTTTACAGGAATTCCTTCTGTAATAGTAATAATCACTTTAATACCTGCATCAGCAGCTTCCATAATGGCGTCTGCGGCAAATGCTGGTGGCACAAAAATAATAGTTGTATCGGCACCTGTTTTTTCAACAGCTTCAGAAACTGTATTAAAAACGGGGCTGTCAAGATGACTTTGACCACCTTTTCCAGGGGTTACCCCACCTACTACATTGGTACCGTATTCAATCATTTGTTCGGCGTGAAAAGTTCCTTCACTACCTGTAAAACCTTGAACAATTATTTTTGAATTTTTATTTACTAAAACGCTCATTTTTAATTATTTTCTATTGGTTATTTATATTTTTTATTCAAGTAATATTATTGAATTTTTATTTCAGAATAACTGCAAAGATACAGCTTTGGGTAACGGTTTTAAAAGATATTAAACTTTTACTCTATGATAACTTTCATTTGTATCATCGTTATCAGTAACAGGTTGGCTTACTTGATATCCTCTGTAAATTTTTTCGTCTTTTACTTCCCAAATAGCAATGAAATGGGCTATTCCTAATTCTTCATCTGGATTTTCCATGGTACGAATATAATATTTGTAACGGATAGTAACATTTGCCCCATCTGCTAAAAGATGACTTACTTCTATCCTTAAATCATTATAGAATCTTCGAACTTCGTTAAAGAAGGTTACAATATTATTAAAATGCATTATAGTTAAGCCGCTGGGGCTGTTCCAAATCAATTCAATTTCAGGATGAAAAAAATGCTCTAATACGGTTTCATCTCTTAAAATATCAGATCTATAAAAATCCCTAACTAATTCTTTTGCTTTATTACTCATGATAATTTATCCAATTTTTCAATAATGTCTGGTATAAGCCTGATCGAGGCCATTTCTTTGTATTTTTTTATGAATTCATCTGCTGGTGTGCCAAAATATGATTTATGGCCTGGTAATGATTTGCTTACGCCGCTTTGTGCAGAAATTACGGCTTTTTCACCAATAGTTATTCCGCTAGTAATGCCTACTTGTCCCCAAATAGTAACAAAATCTTCAATTAAAACACAACCAGCTATACCAACTTGCGAGGCAATTAAACAACGTTTACCTATTACAGTATCGTGACCAACTTGTACTTGATTATCTATTTTTGTACCTTCGCCTATAGTTGTTGAGGCTGTTACGCCTTTGTCTATAGTGCATAGCGCGCCTAGATCTACATTGTTTTCTATAACGACATTTCCGCCACTTATAAGTTTATCGAATCCTTCAGGGCGGTTTTTATAGTAAAATGCATCGCTCCCCAAAATGGTTCCGGCGTGAATGGTTACGTTGTTACCAATAATTGTATTATCGTAAATAGCAACATTTGAATGGATTAGGCAATTAGTACCAACCTTCACATTGTTACCAATAAATACATTGGGCTGAATAATTGTTCCCTCCCCTATTTGTGCAGATTCTGAAATTACGCTGTTGGCTCTTTGAAAAGGTTTAAAGTGAAGTGTAAGCTTATTGAAATCACGAAAAGGATCATCAGAAATTAGCAATGCTTTACCGACAGGACAATCTACTTTTTTGTTGATGAGAACAATTGTAGCCTGCGATTGTAATGCTTTATCGTAATACTTTGGATGATCCACAAAAACAATATCTCCTGGTTGCACCACATGAATTTCATTCATGCCAAAAACTGGAAAATTAGCTTCGCCCACATAATCGGAACCAATTATGACTGCAATGTTTTCAAGCGTCTGAGGATTTGGAAACTTCAAAGTAAATGTATAATGATTATTGAATAAAGAATAATTTCAGAATAAAAAATATTAGCAATGCGCGCGATAAATCGCGAGCTTAATCTTTAATTCGTTCTTGATACTGACCTTTATCCGTATCAATTCTAATTTTATCGCCTTCGTTTATAAAAAGCGGAACATTAATTTCTGCTCCTGTTTCAACAATGGCTGGCTTTGTGGCGTTTGTAGCAGTGTTTCCTTTAACACCTGGTTCTGTTGATGTTACTTCCAAAACTACGTGTGCTGGCATATCTACAGAAAGTGGTGCGCCGTCTTCAGTATTAATAAGTACGGTAACTATTTCTCCTTCTTTCATTAATTCAGGAGTGTCTAGAATATCTTTCATTAATCGAATTTGTGAATAATCTTCTGTATTCATAAAATGGTAGAAATCGCCATCATTATAAAGATATTGGAACTTGTGAGTTTCTACACGCACGTCATCTATCTTATGACCTGCAGAAAAGGTGTTGTCTAAAACCTTTCCCGAGGTTACACTCTTCATTTTTGTGCGAACGAAAGCTGGACCTTTCCCTGGTTTTACGTGAAGAAATTCAATAATTTTATAAATATCGTTGTTGTAACGTATGCAAAGACCTTTTCTAATATCTGATGATGTTGCCATTCTTTTGGTTTGTAGTTAATTAATTGTTGTTAAAATTTTAATTTGAATTGAAATAACCTTTCATAATTCCTCGCTTTGAGTTTTTTATGAATTGTAATATTTCGTCACGCTCTGGCGTGGCTTCCATTTCGGCTTCAATTATTTCTGCTGCTTGTGAGGTGTTGTATTTTTTTTGATATAGAAGTCTATATATATTCTGTATTTCAGTTATTTTTTGAGGAGTAAAGCCTCTTCTTCTTAAACCTATTGAATTGATACCGACATAACTAAGTGGCTCCCGAGCACCTTTTACAAAAGGAGGAACGTCTTTTCTTACTAAAGATCCTCCTGTTACAAAGGCATGATTACCAATCATACAAAATTGATGAACGGCGGTCATCCCAGCCAAAACTACATGATCACCAACGGTTACGTGGCCTGCGAGTGTGCTATTATTGCTAAAAATACAGTTATCGCCTACGATACAATCATGAGCAATGTGGCAATATGCCATTATCCAACAGTTTTTTCCTATTACAGTTTTTCCACGATCTACAGTTCCTCGATTTATGGTAACGAATTCGCGAATCGTTGTGCCGTCGCCAATTTCAACTGTGGTATCTTCTTCTTTAAATTTAAGATCTTGCGGAATACCAGAAATTACAGCACCTGGAAAAATGTTGCAATTTTTACCTATGCGTGCACCTTCCATTATGGTTACATTACTTCCTATCCAAGTTCCTTCGCCAATTACGACGTTAGTATGTATGGTTGTGAAAGGTTCGATCACAACGTTTTTGGCTATTTTTGCGCCCGGATGGACGTATGCAAGTGGTTGGTTCATTTAAATATTTTTAGTTTTCACCATTTGTGCCATTAATTCGGCCTCAGTTACAAGTTTATCATTTGCATAAGCGTTTCCTTTCATATGTACAATACCTCTACGGATTGGAGATATTAATTCTAACACAAAAATTAATGTATCACCCGGATTTACTTGTTGTTTGAATTTTACATTGTTTATTTTCATAAAAAATGTAAGATAATTTTCAGGATCTGGAACGGTACTTAAGGCTAAAATCCCTCCTGTTTGCGCCATAGCTTCAACAATTAAAACACCTGGCATTACAGGTGCTCCTGGAAAGTGACCTACAAAGAATGGTTCATTCATTGTTACGTTTTTTAAACCAATAACGCTAGTTTCGGTCATTTCCATAATTTTATCTACCAACAAAAACGGAGGTCTGTGCGGAAGCATTGCCATTATTTGGTTTACATCCTTAACGGGAGGTTGGTTTATATCGAATTTTGGAATTTTATTTCGACTTTCTGCTTTTATAATTTTTGAAAGCTTTTTAGCAAACTGAGTGTTTACGTGATGGCCTGGTTTATTTGCTATAATTTTTCCACGAATGCGTGTTCCTATTAGCGCTAAATCGCCTATTACATCTAATAGCTTATGTCTGGCGGCTTCATTAGGGTAATGAAGTGTTAAATTGTCTAAAATACCGTTTGGTTTAACTGAAATCGTATCTTTTCCAAACGCTGTACGGAGTTTATCCATTGTGCTTGGAGATAATTCTTTATCTACATACACTATTGCGTTGTTTAGATCACCACCTTTAATAAGACCATGCTCTAACAACATTTCAATTTCATGTAAAAAACTGAAGGTTCTTGCATTTGCAATTTCGTCTTTAAAGTCTGAAATGTGCTTTAACGAAGCATTCTGAGTACCCAAAACCATTGTGCCAAAATCTACCATTGTGGTTACTTGGTATTCATCGGATGGCATTACGATTATTTCGCTTCCGGTTTCTTCATCTAAAAAAGAAATTACTTCCGTTACAATATATTCACCCCTTGCTGCTTCTTGCTCAACTACCCCGGCCTTTTCAATAGCTTCAACAAAAAATTTTGAAGAACCATCCATTATTGGCGGTTCAGAAGCATTGAGTTCCATGATACAGTTGTCCACTTCTAAACCCACCAATGCAGCAAGTACATGTTCTGAAGTTTGGATCTTTACTCCGCGTTTTTCAAGATTGGTACCACGTTGAGTGTTTACTACATAATTAGCATCTGCCTCGATTACGGGCTGTCCTTCCAAATCTATTCTTATAAAAGAATATCCATGGTTTTCAGGTGCTGGTCTAAAAGTTAATTTAACCTCTTTTCCTGTATGCAATCCTACCCCAGTAAGTGATATTTCCTTACCAATGGTGCGTTGTTTTACCACACTTTTATTCATTATCAAGTTTTTTTTTCGACTGTATTTAATCTGTCCATAATTTTAGGAAGATTTTTGAAATGTACGTAACTTTTGTTAAAATCACTATGGCTCAATGCTGGTGTTCCCTGCAAAGTTTCATCATCCTTTATGCTCTTTCCGATACCACTTTGGGCTTGTATTTTTACATTATTGCCTATTGTTATATGTCCCGCAATACCAACTTGACCACCAATAATACAGTTTTTACCAATTTTGGTAGAACCTGCAATTCCTGTTTGTGCAGCAATTACGGTATTTTCATCAATTATTACATTGTGTGCAATCATTATTTGATTGTCTAACTTTACTCCTTTTTTAATTATTGTAGATCCTAAAGTTGCTCTATCTATAGTAGTACCTGCACCAACATCTACATTATCTTCTAAAATCACGTTGCCAGTTTGCGGCATTTTGTAGTACTCTCCCTGTTCATTAGGTTTAAACCCGAATCCATCTGCGCCTATCACCACACCACTATTTATTACACAGGATTTACCAATTATAGTTTCAGAATATATCTTGGCTCCTGTAAAAAAGGTTGTATTGTCACCCACAGTCACATTGTCTCCTAAATAAACATTGGGATAAATTTTTACATTATCGCCAATTATTACATTTTCTCCTATATATGCAAAAGCGGCTAAGTACAAATTATCGCCGTACTTGGCACTTTCTGAAATAAAGACCGGACTTTCAATGCCCATCTTATTCATTTTTACTTGGTTGTAGTAATCTAAAAGTTGGGAGAAAGCTTTATAAGCATTTTCTACTCTTATAAGTGTTGTCGTTAAGTTATCTGTAGCTACAAAATCATTATTAACAATGATTATCGAAGCTTGTGTTGAGTATATGTAATGAGTGTATTTAAGGTTTGCTAAAAATGTAAGGCTACCTTTACTTCCCTCTTCAATTTTTGCAAGTTTAGAAACTACCACGCTTTCATCGCCTTCTACGGTACCTTCTAATATTCCTGCTATTTGGGCTGCTGTAAATTTCATTAGGTTTAAAAAATTAATTTTACCGAATTATTAAAAAAAGGCAACCGCAAAATAATAATATTAAATGGATTTAAGTTTAAGTCGGTAGTGTTCATTCTTGCAAAAATAGAAAAAAAGGAATTAGCTTATACGGCTATTTACATTGTTTTTTGGGTAACAGAAATAGTATTTTATAACAGATTTTGAAAGTGCCTCTAAATTAAGCTGATCGCTCGCCTTAGCCACATCAACGGTTTTTCCGTTTTTTCTAAGCAAATTTATAGTGTCTTTTTCCATACTGTATGCTTGGTTTTCAAGTTTTCCTGTAAAAATAAAATAGGCTACTTCTTCTTCTGAAATTTTAAATTCACCCATTAAGAGGTCTCTTTTTTCCTTTATTTTTTGAAGTGAAAAAGGTTCCGTTTTTACTTTTATTTTAAGTAAATCTCTGTTTAAAAGCATTTTTGAAAGATTTTTCAATACAAAGTCATCATTATTAACCCACGCTTTCATTGCCGAAATAATATCATAATCATCTAGCTTTGAAAACGTATCGAGTATTTCTTCTGAAAAAGTATCAACACTTATGTTATTATTCAGAAAAAACTGTAACCCTTGGCTTGCAGGAAGTTTAACTCCTTGCGCAGTTAGCTGTTTTGCGCGTTTTAGAACACGAACCAGAAGCTGCTCTGCCACAATCCCTGTTTTATGAAGATACACCTGCCAATACATTAAACGACGGGCAACAAGAAAATTTTCAACCGAATAAATACCTTTTTCTTCAACTACTAATGCATCATTTTTTACATTCAGCATCGCTATTAAACGCTGCGCATTTACAGCTCCTTCAGGAACGCCTGTATAAAAACTATCGCGTTTTAAATAATCCAATCTATCCATATCTAGTTGTCCTGAAACTAACTGATGCAAAAATTTACGAGCGTAATTGTCCTTGAATATTTCTATTGCCAGCGTTAATTGCTTGTTAAACTTTCGGTTTAAGGCCTCCATAAAGAGCAACGAAATATGTTCATGGCTCACGTTTTCAACAATACTATTTTCCATAGCATGCGAGAAAGGCCCGTGCCCAATATCGTGTAAAAGTATAGCGATATAAAGTGCTTCTTCTTCCTTTTTAGAAATCACTACTCCTTTATTTTTAAGCGTTTGCACTGCTTTCTGCATTAAAAACATAGCACCAAGCGCATGATGAAAACGGGTGTGATGTGCGCCCGGATAAACAATATACGAAAAACCCATTTGCGAAATTCTGCGTAGCCTCTGGAAGTACTTATGCTCCATTAAACTAAAAACCAATTTGCTGGGAATAGTAATAAAACCGTAGATAGGGTCGTTTATAATTTTAGGCTTGGGAAGGGTTTTCAAACTTTAACTTTAAATTAATAGCTTCAGAAATTTTTCAAGATAATTCGAGACTATTTTTGAAGAAATTCTTCGCAACAGCCGTTGAATTATTCATAAAATACTCCTAGGTTAATACTTCGGAGTTTAATAACAAATATACATATATGAGCGACATAAAAGTACTTTGGGTAGATGACGAGATAGATTTGCTAAAACCACATATTATTTTCCTTGAAAATAAAAATTATAAAGTAACCACCGCCCAGAGTGGCTCGGAAGCTTTAGAAGAAATAAAAAAAGAAACTTTCGATATAATTTTTTTAGACGAAAACATGCCTGGTCTTACTGGTCTTGAAACGCTGGCGGAAATAAAGGAACAACAATCTTCCATTCCCGTAATAATGATTACTAAAAGTGAAGAGGAATATATTATGGAGGAAGCCATTGGTTCTAAAATTGCCGATTATCTTATAAAGCCAGTAAACCCAAATCAAATACTTTTAAGCCTTAAGAAAAACTTGGATCACAGTAGATTGGTTTCAGAAAAAACTACTTCAAACTATCAACAAGAATTCCGAAAAATTGCGATGGATCTTTCTATGGTTAACAGTTTTGAAGAATGGAAAGAGCTTTATACAAAGCTAGTTTATTGGGAATTAGAGCTGGAAGACATTGAAAACTCTGGAATGTTTGAGATTTTAGAATCGCAAAAAACTGAGGCTAATAGCCAGTTTTGTAAATTTATAGATAAAAAATACCCAAAATGGTTTGAAGACCCGAGCGAGGCACCAACCATGTCGCATACTTTATTTCGCGACAAAATACAGCCAGAAATACAAAATGGAACGCCTACCCTACTTGTTGTTGTAGATAATTTAAGGTTTGACCAATGGAAAGCTTTTGAACCTTCTGTAGCTAACATTTACAAAAAAACATCAGAAGATCTTTTTTGTAGCATCTTACCAACAACAACCCAATATTCTAGAAATGCTATATTTTCTGGACTTATGCCAAGTGAGATGGAGAAGCTCCATCCAGATTTGTGGTTAAATGATACTGAAGAAGGTGGAAAAAACATGAAAGAAAAGGAATTTTTTGAAGCACAACTCAAAAGATTGGGTATGAACCTAAATTGGAGCTACCATAAAATTTCAAGCTTAAAACAAGGAAAAAGATTGGTTGAAAACTTTAAAAGCCATAAAGATGATGATTTAACCGTTGTGGTATACAACTTTGTGGATATGTTATCGCACTCCAAAACGGAAATGGAAGTTATTAAAGAGCTTGCTTCTACAGACAAATCTTACCGCTCTTTAACTCAAAGTTGGTTTAAAAATTCGCCATTATTAGAGATTATTCAACAAGCAGCACGCATGGGTTTTAAGCTAATAATAACAACCGATCACGGTACAATTAACGTGAAAAATCCTTCAAAAGTAATTGGCGATAAAAATACCAGCCTTAACCTTCGTTATAAAACGGGGAAAAGTTTAACTTATGAAGACAAAGAAGTTTTAGCGGCAAAAGACCCGAAAACTATTGGCTTACCGACAATTAATATGAGTAGTTCGTTCATATTTGCAAAGGGCGACTATTTTTTTGCATACCCAAACAATTACAATCATTATGTTGGTTATTACAGAAACACCTATCAACACGGTGGGGTTTCTTTAGAGGAAATGATTATTCCGTTTGCAGTATTAACGCCACGATAGTGAATTTGTAATTTTGAAAAACTAAATACCATAACTTTAATTAAGACTTAGACCGCAATGATTATTTTTCTATCTTCGTTGCGGTTTTAATATGGAAATAACATACACCCAAGCTGAAATTTCTAATGTAGCTGAACAAATCCTCAATTTTTCAGACTCAAAAATATTTCTTTTATATGGCGAAATGGGCATTGGCAAAACAACGCTTATAAAAAGTCTTGTAAAAAAACTTGGCGTAAATGAAGTTTCTAAAAGTCCTTCTTTTTCAATTGTAAATGAGTATGATTCTGAAAATGGGGTTGTTTATCATTTCGATTTTTACAGAATAAATAATATTGAAGAAGCTTACGATATGGGCATAGAGGAATACTTATACAGCAAAAAATATATTTTTATTGAGTGGCCTGAAAAAGTGACAGCACTTTTGCCTACAAATGCTATTAATATTTCTATCCGTAAAAATAATAATGGAAGTAGAACCATAAAACTTTTAACTCAAAATTGAACTAAAATAGACAAACCTGAAATATTAAAAAATTAACAATATATTAGCACATAAATTGTATTTTAAAGCATTTAAACCTATAAAGATACTGTAAACATAATTAATGCACTTTTCTTTTTTGATGGTAAGTTTGGCACTTATTAACCTCACTAAAACTCATTACTATGAAAAGTTTAAAAGTAATTATCGTAACCCTTATTTTTGCAGCAGGATTATTTGTTTCTTGCACACCAGAAGGAATTCAAGATGACCAAACCACACAACAAATCGACGTTAGAACGGTTAAAGTTCCGCCAAACGGGTAGAAAGAGTTTAATACAAGGAGGTATTATTACCCTAATTATAGCAAGCACCCCCTTTCTATATTATTTATATGAAAGTTTCCCAGCCGATTCCCAGGTTTGGGAAACTCCCTTTTTTAGATATACCACTATATATGCATCTGTTTATCATTTTGCTTGGTTTATTACTGGCAAATTAATTCCAATAATTATTTTGTTATTATGGTTTTTCACCTGTAAACACTGGTGGCATTGGATAATACTAGTACCTTTCTCAATGTATTCATTTCAATTATTCAGTATTATAACGCAAAATTATAATGTTGATGAAGTTGAGCTAATTTACGTTGTACCTATCATGATGGTACTCGTACCGTTTGTTTACCTAATTCGCGCCAAACTTTTTAGCCAAATGAGGGAAACCGATTTAAAATCTATTGAAGAAGAATTTCTTCAAAAAAAATCCATTTGCCAACAAATAAAAGACCTTTTCAGATAATTATTACTTTGTATAAAAGTTAAAATTATTCCGTAAATTGAGACTTTCAAACCACCACTATGTCCCAACCAAAATCTCCATTTACTCACGCCCAACTACTTCCACAAGAAGAAACTCTTGAAATAACGAAACAAAAAGGAGAGCTTCATATAGGTATTCCAAAAGAAACCTATTTTCAGGAAAAAAGAATTTGCCTTACGCCAGATGCTGTTAACGCAATAGTTAACAATGGTCACAGGGTTTTAATTGAAAAAGGTGCAGGCAATGACGCTGGGTTTTCGGATAAAGATTATTCTGAAGCTGGAGCAGAATTAACTGATGATACTAAAAAAGTATTCGGTTGTCCAATGGTTCTAAAAGTAGAACCTCCTACTCTTGAAGAATTAGAACTCATCAACCCCAAAACGGTACTTATTTCTGCATTGCAATTAAAAACACGTCAAAAATCATATTTTGACGCTATTGCAAAAAAGAAAATAACCGCTCTTGCCTTCGAATTCATAAAAGATGAAGACCATAGTTACCCAGCGGTTAAAGCGTTAAGCGAAATTGCCGGAACCGCTTCTGTACTTATTGCCGCAGAGTTAATGGTAAATGCAAAAAAAGGAAACGGCCTTCTCTTTGGAAACATAAGTGGCGTCCCTCCAATTGAAGTTGTTGTAATTGGTGCAGGAACTGTAGGCGAATTTGCCACACGGTCTGCTCTTGGCCTTGGCGCTAACGTAAAAGTTTTTGACAGTTCAATCACTAAGCTCAGAACCATCCAAACAAACGTTGGCCGCATTTTATACACATCTACCATACAACCAAAAAATTTGATGAAAGCCCTACGTCGTTGCGATGTTGCCATTGGCGCAGTACGTGGTCATAATCGAGCTCCTATATTAGTTACCGAAGAAATGGTTAGAAATATGAAAAAAGGCGCAGTAATTATAGATGTTTGCGTAGATATGGGCGGGTGTTTTGAGACTACTGAAATGACAAGCCACGACAACCCTACAATGATAAAACATAATGTTATACATTATGGAGTGCCAAATATTCCTGCACGTTACCCCAAAACTGCTTCAATATCAATTAGTAATATTTTTACACCATATGTATTAGAAATTGCAGAAAGCGGAGGCCTAGAAAATGCCATTCGTTTTGACAATGGTTTAAGAAATGGTTTGTACTTTTACCGTGGAATTTTAACAAATAAAGCCGTCGCAGATTGGTTTGATATGCCTTATAGCGATCTAAATTTGCTGATGTTTTAATAACCCACAAGCTTTCCAATTAACGAACCCCAAATCCCGAGTTACAAATAATGAAGTTAGCAAAAAGATTGGTCTATTTTTCAGGTGGATTTTTAATAGGAATCGCCCTATTATTTTTCATTTTAAGTGGAAAAAACACTTCTTGTTCTTATGGGCCAGAGTCTAGAACGCTTAAGAATATAAGTAAAAAAGAACGAGTGTTTTCAGAAGAAACTCTTAGAGTGCTTCGCGAAAACCAAATGGATACTTCTGCTATTTCAACATTATTAATGGATGGAGATGTTTTGTTTTCTGAAAGTAATATAAAGATGGATTCGTGTAATCAATATGTAATTGAAGGAAAAATTTCAGAAAGAAACCTAAAAATTAAAGTTGAAAACTGTACTAAAACTGCGACTGTAACTGAAGTAAATATTATTAACGAGTAATTAAGTTTAAATAGAAATTTCAAATACTAAGACATATACCTTTTCAACCACCTAAACTCTTTTAAAGCTTCCTTCGCTCCTTCTCCTTTTTCAGAAGCGTTAATTCCCTGCTAGTTTGTCCGGCAACCGAGGTGTTTTCTTCAGCACGTCTTATTAAATAAGGCATCACGTCTTTTACAGGACCAAATGGGATGTATTTTGCTACATTATAGCCTTCATCACCAAGATTAAAAGAAATATGATCGCTCATCCCAAAAAGCTGTCCAAACCAAATGCGATTATCACTTTTAGAAATTCCTTTTTGCTTCATCAAATCCATTGCTAAATAGGTGCTGGCTTCGTTGTGAGTACCAATAAACAATTCAATATCTTCAAGATTATCTAAAATGTATTGTAAAACTTCATTAAAATTATCGTCAGTTGCTTTTTTGCTTTCGCAGATTGGTGATTTGTAGCCTTTTTCAACGGCACGCTCGTTTTCTTTTTCCATATAAGCGCCGCGAACTATTTTAAAACCAAGTTTGTATCCCTTTGCTTTTGCACGCTTGTGAATTCCCTTTAAATACTCCAAACGATCCCAACGGTAGCATTGTAGAGTGTTGAAAACAATTGGACATTCTTTATTATACTTTTCCATCATTTTTTCGCACAAATCATCTGCCGCATCTTGCATCCAAGACTCTTCGCCATCAATTAATAAGCGAATATTACTTTCATGTGCTGCTTTTGATACATTTTCATAACGCGACTCTATGTTTTTCCAGTATTCCTTTTCAACATCAGTTAAAGGCTCTTTTTCAGTTATTTTCTGCCAAACCTTAAACCTTCCAAAACCTGTTGGTTTAAATACCGAAAAAGGCATTGCTTGCTTGTTTTTAGCAAATTTTGTTAGCTCTATAACCCTAGTTACCGTAGCTTTAAACTGTGCATCTTCTTCCTTTCCTTCAACTGAAAAATCTAATATTGAATACACGCCAACATCATAGAGTTTATCTACTGTTGCCATGCAATCCTGCTCATTTACTCCGCCACAAAAATGGTCGAATACAGTGTAGCGTATAAGCCCTTCTACAGGTAAATTAATATTGAGTGCAAATTTTGTAACTGCCGAGCCTATTTTAACCAAAGGTTCTTTAGAAATCATCTTAAAAAGAAAGTAAGCACGTTCCAATTCTGAATCGCTTTTTAACTGGAAGGCGGTTTCAGTATTATCGAAAAGAGTATTTGTTGTCATAAAAAGCAAAATAAAGTCTGTAAATATACTTAAGTTTGAAATGTGATTATATCATTAAAATCAAGAAATTTATGGGAAAAACAAATAAAGGTAAAGGATTGGTTTATAGGAATGAAAAAGCTTGGGAAGTTTTTTTAGAAATAATAACAGCCTCTGAAAGCTCTAAAACATTTGTAATTGCTGACGAAAATACTGTTAAATACTGCCTACCTTATTTTTTGAAAAAGATAAAACTTAAAAGTACAGCCGAAATAATCACAATTTCAACGGGAGAAGAAAACAAAAACATACACACTTGCTTAAAAGTTTGGGAAAAGCTTTCAGAAAAAGGAGCAGATAGAAATAGTTTAATTATAAATCTTGGCGGAGGTGTCGTAACAGATTTAGGAGGTTTTGTTGCCTCAACTTTTAAACGCGGACTTTCATTTATAAACATCCCCACTTCTCTACTTGCAATGGTTGATGCTTCTGTAGGTGGTAAAAATGGCGTTGATCTGGGACATATAAAAAACCAAATTGGCGTAATTAATCTTCCCGAAATGGTAATTCTAGATACAGAATTCCTAAAAACTTTGCCTCCTGAACAGCTTACTTCTGGCCTGGCAGAAATGCTGAAACACGGTATTATCTATAGTAAAGAGTATTGGGAGCGCATAAAAAATGTAGCAATTAATAATAAAATTACATTTGAAATATTAATCTGGGATTCTATTGAAATAAAGAAAGAAATTGTTGCTAAAGATCCTTTGGAAAAAAACCTCCGTAAAACATTGAATTACGGACATACACTAGGTCACGCAATAGAGTCCTATTATCTTCAAAATTCTGAAAAAGAAACGCTTTTACACGGTGAAGCTGTTGCCGCCGGGATTATTTTAGCAACCTATATTTCTAAAGAACTCTTTAGCTTTCCAGAAACTACTTTGCAAGATGTTTCAAAAAGTATATTCAAGTATTTTCCGAAGCAAGATTTTTCAAAAAATGATATAGAAGCTATCATAAATCTGCTGGTGTTTGACAAAAAAAACCGAAACGGACAGGTGTATTTTGTACTCTTACAAGATATTGGGCAGCATGAAATAGACTGCGTCGTCGATAATGACTTGATAAACAGAGCATTTGAGTATTATAACAATTTCTAAAAAATTTGTTTATTTTTTTTTGAAGTCTTTATTTTTTAAATAGTTTTATAACCACAAACTAAAAGATTGTACATTAAATGAAACGTATTATAGTAGATTTCCGAAAGTTGACTCCAGAAATACTTTCATTATTAGTAGATAAATATCCTGATGGGTATGATGATGACCACGTTATCACTTTCAAAAACGCCAAAAACGAGACTGTAGAAGCAGTTGAAGTAAAAACGGATGACTCTATTTATTTAGTGAAAGTAAGCTCGTGTTTAGAAACACAAATGGCAAATTTTGATGAGGATGATTATGAAGAAGCAGACTTTAACGAGCCAATAAGCGAAATTCCCGAAAAGGAAAAAAAGAGAATGGACAAAGACGAGGAAGAATAAATTTCCTTAAACTAACCACCAACAAAAAAGAGGCTCTAATGGCCTCTTTTTTGTTGGTTTCTGAATATTCATCTTCTAAAGTTAAATACCCGAAAATCAATTATTTCCTAACACTTGGGCTTTTTTTATCTTCTTCAACCTTTCTTTTATACTCGCGCAGTTCTTCCATTTCTAATTCGTAAGATAGCATTGCGTTGCTAGACGGCTCGATTTTTATATTTCTATGTATCGCCCAATTAACGGTAAATTCTACCCCAAAAAATAAAATAAGACACGTATAATAAACCCATAATAAAACCAGAACTACACTTCCGGAAGCGCCATATAATGAAGCAGGATCTGATTGGGCAAAGTAAAAACCAATTAAATACTTACCCGCCAAAAATAGCAAAGACGTCATAAAAGCGCCAATTAAATTGGTTTTCCATTTAATTTTTACGTCTGGAAGTATTGTGAAAATTGCTGCAAAAAGCCCCGTAATAAAAATTTGAGATATTATAAAATTAATGAATTGAATTAACTGCGGTGAAAATTCTGTGTAATAATTCCCAATAAATTCACTTAAAGCATTGATAACTGTTGTAAGAACAAGCGCTACAAGCAGCAATAAACCTATAATTAATACCAAACTTAAGGAAATAGCTCTTCTCTTAATTGTATCTAAAATATTATTCTTTTTTGATCGTACACTCCAAATATCATTAAGTGCTTTTTGAAGTTGAAAAAATACTCCTGTTGCACCAAAAATTAATACACCAACACCAAAGATTATAAAAAATGTAGAACTTTCTGAAAGTGCTGAATTAATTATCATTGCCTGTATTAATTCTGCACTGCCTTGACCAATCATTCCACTAATTTCTCCAGTAATTCTTCCTTCCACAGCTTCTTTACCAAAAAACATACCTGCAAAATGTACTGTAATTATAAGTAATGATGGTAATGAAAAAAGTGCATAATACGCAATAACAGCGCTTTTGGCCCAAGGATCATTTTTATCCCAACTTACGTATGTATCTTTTAAAAGTTTAAATATTTTCATTTTAAATAGCGCTCCTTTATAATGTTGCAATGATGAATTTCGTGGCCGCAGATGATAAAACCTGCTGCACGAACGGACATTTCACTACCGTTAGCTTTACCTAATTGCTTCATTTGGATTTCATTAAAACTTTTAAATTAAAGTAAGGGTTGCATCTCTAACCGATTCATAATTTTGTATTAAAGCACAAACCGTTTGAATGTCAGCACCTGCATTTGCCGCAAAAATGTTTTCATCAAAACCTTTAAGGTCGGCATTAATAAAGCGTGAAAAATACAAAGCTCTGTATGCAAAAACTCTTTCGGCGTCTGTAATATGCAATAATATATCTTTAGGTGTCCATTTACCTACTGCATATTTATAGTCCCATTTATTTTCGGGAATACTTTCAAAGAAAAGTTTTGTTATGTTTAATCCTTTTTCAAGTGCTTCGATTAATGCTATTTCTTCATTTAAATTAATGTAAGCTTGATAGAAACTATTGTATTCTGAAGTAGAAATTTCTGATGAATTCATATTTTTTTTCATTAGTGTCCGATTAAAATATTGCAAAATTCTGTTGGGGTCAAATATAACAGGTGTTTTAAGCATTTTCATAAAGTAACAACTTGCTATTAAGTTTATTCTTAAAATTTAACAATTAAAAAGTGTGTTTAATCAATTTAACCTAATTACCAACCCATTAAGAAGCAAGTCTTACGTCTTTCAGCTCCCTGTGCTGAGCCTGTCGAAGTAAGCGGTCTTATACCTTAGTCGGACACGACTATTTTTTTTTAATAAAGATAAAAAAACCTTTGCGGTAAGGCAAAGGCATCTAAACAAAATTTGGATAAAGTGTTACAATGAGTTAAAAATGGAATGAAGCATTCTTTTTTTGTCATTTATACTTTCTTCCATAGAAATCATAGTTTCAGTGCGGCTTACACCTTCTATATCATCTATTTCGTATATAATTTCTTTAGCGTGAGCAGTATCTTTCGCTCTAATTTTACAGAAAATATTGAATTTCCCTGTGGTAACGTGAGCTACGGTTATAAATGGAATTTCACTTAAACGTTCTAGCACAAACTGTGTTTGTGAGGTTTTAAAAATAAATATGCCAACATAAGCAATAAATGAGTACCCAAGTTTTTTATAATCAACTTGTAATGAAGAACCAGTTATAATTCCTGCATCTTCCATCTTCTTTACACGAACATGGACGGTACCAGCAGATATATCTAACTTTTTCGCAATATCCGTAAAGGGTATACGCGTATTATCAATTAATAAATCAAGAATTTTATGATCTGTATCGTCTAATTTAAATTTTGCCATGAGGTTTTTTTTTTGCTAAATTAGAAAGTTTTACGATATAACTCTACTTAATTTTTGAAAATAAATAACAGAATTGTCAGATTTATTAATAATATTAGAAATATACGAGCCAATTGTTGAATTTTCTTGAGAATTTGTTAAAATTCCACTCCCTTTTGCATCTGCTTCTTTATGCCCAAATTGACTTTTTAAATTGTCAATTTCAGCTACCATCGGTTCATAATCTATTTTAGAATTATTTAAAACTTCTTGATATTGAAGTGCAATGTCAAGAAGTTTTTCTTCACCATTTAACTTTACATTCCTCAAAATGAAATCGTTATAATTTTTAAGATTCTCTGGGATATCAAAATACGCTTCATAATTTAAGTCATAATCTTCTTCTATTATGTTGAATAAAGAAAGTAAAGCATAAAATATGAATTCACGTGTTTTTTCTCGTTCGTAATCTTGTTTATAGTGACCTGTTTCAAATAAAATAGTTGGAGTACCCGTTTTTTGAAAAGTATCGCCAACACAGGCTTCGTTAAAGCTATCGTCATATCTTCCCACTTGTTCAGGAATGTATTTTTGAAGAGAATTGTTCATTTTTACAATTAGCTTCATCGCTATTTTTCGGGCTTCCGTAACCGTTCTTTCTTTATTTGCTGCAGGAGATAAAAACGAAATCGTTGCTGGTTTACCATTATCAAACCCATAAATAGAGCGTTGGTCATGCATATTCAAACATAAATCAGGTTTAAGAGCTTCAAATAGTTTGCGCAAGCATTGGCTTTCTTTTTGTGATAAATCCTGCGCATCGCGGTTTAAATCTACTTTATTAGCATTCTCTCTGGTATAAAGCTGTGCACCATCAGGATTTAGAATAGGTATGATATAAAGTGTATAGTTGCTCAAGAAAGCGTCAACTTCAGGTTGAAAATGTTGTTTCTGAGTTACAAATTTTAAAAAATCGAATAATCCTTTAGTCGTTGTTGCTTCATTTCCGTGCATTTGCGACCAAGCTAAAACAGTTTTTTCTCCATGTCCAATTTTTATCATTGGAATTTCTTGACCGTTTTCAGATTGTCCAATTACCGAAATTTCATAACTATTTTTATAAAGTTCCAATAACGGATCAATATGTTCGAGGGCAATATAACGATCCGATAAACCGTCTTCAAAATGATTGCCATACCAATTTTCTATTTCCATTTTATACATTGTGTTTACAAAGTTAAACAATGTATTGTTTACATCTGTAAACACAATGTATGATGTTAATTTATTACATCGGTAAACAATTGTGCTAAAAACAACACTTTAAATAAGTCAAAAAACAATGCTAAATATAAATTGACGATTAAATACTTTAAATTCAATTGAATAATCCTATTTAATTAAAGTTTAAAATTAATTATTACAATTCAATTAGGTAGAATTTTTTCATAATATTAAATAATATATTACATTTGTAAACGTCATTACACTTCAATATATGTTACAATGGTAAACAGCAAGGATTTTGTAAAAAGGCTTGAAAAAATACTAGAATATTACAGTTTAACTGCCACGGCTTTTGCTGAAAAAATGGATTTTAACCGCTCCACTATTTCGCATTTATTGTCAGGAAGAAATAAGCCAAGTTTGGAATTTGTAATGAAATTGCTAAAAGAATTTCCCGAAGTTGAAATGTATTGGCTACTCATTGGAAAAGGATCCTTCCCCTCTACTTCGGAAAAATTAGTTGAAAAAGAACCTTCTAAAAGAATCGCTTCAAATATTGAAAAAAAGTCCTTGGATCTTTTTTCAGAAAATATGCAGACAGCTAAACAAGAAAATTCTAGACAATCTATCCAAAACAATCAAAAATCCAACAATACCACTGAAATTGAAAAAATTGTTATTTTTTATAAAGATGGTTCTTTTAATGTTTATCAAAACTAAAGCCATCTCAGTAATATTTCCGAAATTCGCATAAAAATTAAAAATGCGCTTTTTCACACTTTTTATTCCCTTACTTTTTTTAAGCAGTTGTTATGAAAAAGAGCGTAATTGCTCAGATTTTAAGATTGGAACTTTTGAATTTGAAGCACTTTCTGGCACCGAAGTATTTAAAACAACAATTACACGCAACGATTCCTTAGAAATTGATTTCTACCAAGGAAAGAGTGATACGTCCTCTATACGCTGGATAAATGATTGCGAGTACGTTCTGGAAAAATTTCATCCAAAAAATCAGGCTGAAAAGAAGGCTATTCTTATTAAAATATTGACTACCGAAGGCGAAAACTACACGTTTGAGTTTAGCGAAGTTGGGAAAACTAAAACCAGTAAAGCTAGAGCTCGCAAGGTAAAGCCTTAACTTTTTTTGTTTTTAAAGAATGTATTTTGTTCTCCTATCAGTTTTTCTATACTAGAAAGTAACTGATTATTTTTGGGAGTTTCCACAGTTCCATCGTGTGGATCTTCAGATTTTTCTTGAATTTATTAATCATCTGTAAGCAATGACAAGGGTGGCATTACAACCTTTTTTACAATATATTGAATCCGGCACCAATTACAATACCAACTGCCATATCGATCATATTTCCTTTTATGGCGAAATTTTTAAACTCTTTAAAAAAGGTAATTATAGGAACGATTTTGAAATAAGGAAAGTGTTAATGCCACTAAAATTAACTAAATACGACCAGCAATACGATCTTTTGCCAATTGCAGTATTGTGTGGAATTGATCGTCAAGATTCATTTCAGAATTATCTATTTCAATGGCATCCTCAGCTTTTCTAAGTGGAGAATCTTCACGCGTTGTGTCAATGTGGTCTCTATCTTCAATGTTTTTTAAAACGTCTTTAAAGTCAACAATATCACCACGATCAGAAAATTCTTTATATCTTCTTTGAGCACGTTCTTGTGCAGAGGCATTCATAAATATCTTTAATTCTGCTTTAGGAAAAACTACGGTGCCAATATCGCGGCCATCCATAACTACTCCTTTCTCTAAACCCATTTGTTGTTGTTGGGCAACTAATTTTACACGAACTTCATGAATGGTTGCAATTGGGCTTACAAATTCGGAAACTACAAGGGTGCGGATTTCTTTTTCTACATCTTTTCCATTTAAAAAAATATGTGCTTTGTTCCATGCTACTTCCTTTTTAAACTTCAAACTAATTGATAAAAGCGATTTTTTCAACTTTTCAATATCAAATTTATCTTTTGAAATAATACCATTTTGCATTGCAAACAGTGTAACGGCACGATACATTGCGCCGCTATCTACATACACATAGCCCAAGTAATCGGCAAGTTGCTTTGCGACGGTGCTTTTACCTGTTGAGGAATACCCATCAATAGCAATGGTAATGGTAATTTTTTTCATTATTGTAGATCTAAATTTAGTCCAAAAAAGCTTGATGTTGCCGCAGAACTATATTTGGAATATGAATAGCTTAGTCTAAATTTGTTCAATTTTATTGAAAAACCTGCGCTAATACCAGCAAAGGTTCGTCTTTCTACAATCCGCAGTTCTTCGGCTCTTCTAAAATTATACCCTAAACGAATATTAAAACCACTTTCAGGGAAAAGCTCGATACCCGCAATCATATGCCGAAAAGCATGATTAACAAATGTGATTTTCTCTTTTGTTACATTTCCCTCCAAGTCAAGTTCATCACGAGCAGAATTTGCAAAAGCAATCTTCCACTGTTGCATGTTTTCTAAAGTGAAATGCCAACGGATTGGAATATTTTCTAAAGTCTGTGAAATTCCGAAGATAAGCTCAAAAGGTAATGGCTCGTATTCTTCGTGATAAGGTGTTATTTGTGTGCCAAGGTTTCTAGCAACTCCTGTTATTTGTAAGTCCCAATCTTCGTAAACGTACATTAAACCTATATCTGCGGCAATTCCAAAGGATGAATAATTTTCGAGTGTTGACGAAATAAATTTTGCGTTTAGACCTACGTGAAAATTAGTAAACGCAATGTTTCGGGCGTGTCCAAGCGATAGTGCTACTTCACCTCCACTAAAACTGCTTGTTGGATTTCCTAATTCATCATAACCATCAAACTTTCCGTAATTAACGTAAGTTACACCCGCGTGCAAAACCATAGTTCTTCGATCCCAAAGATACGCATAAGCAGCTGTTCCGTAATTTACATCGCCAATGTAGTTTGTGTAATTTAGCGATAGTTGGTTGTCCATCGCCGGATTAATACTTGCCGGATTAAAAAGAGCTTGTGTAGGGTCATAATCATAATTTGTAACTACTTTACCTCCTAAAGCAGCCATACGTGGGCTGTTTGTTAAATTAAGGAATTGATACGTTGATCTACCTCCTATCTGCGCTGCTAAAAGCTGAGATAAAAGGAGAGAAACAATTAAGAAAACCTTTTGGGTCATAGAAGCAAGTTACCGTAACTAAACACTAAACGAATGCAAGTATAATTTATTTTTGCAAAGGAAAGAAATGATTGGTGATTAATGTACAATTGCTAAAAAACAATCACATATTAATCACCTTTTAATAAAATTGTTTAAAGTTTTTTCGCCCCCTTAACCTTCTCCTTAGTAAGTGCTAAATCCAAAACATCGCTCATTTCCTTTACATAATGAAAGGTTAATCCTTTTAAATACTCAGGTTTTATTTCTTCTATATCACGTTTGTTATCTTCGCAAAGAAGGATTTCTTTTATACGGGCACGTTTTGCTGCAAGTATTTTTTCTTTAATTCCACCAACGGGAAGTACTTTTCCACGTAATGTAATCTCGCCTGTCATTGCTAAAGATTTTTTCACTTTACGTTGTGTGAAAAGTGAAACAAGTGAAGTAAGCATCGTTATCCCCGCACTTGGCCCATCCTTTGGTGTTGCGCCTTCTGGCACGTGAATGTGTACATTATATTTATCAAAAATATCTGGGTCAAGACCTAACTTTTCTGCATTTGCTTTAATGTATTCCATAGCAATTGTTGCAGATTCCTTCATTACTTTTCCAAGGTTACCTGTCATATTCAACGCTCCTTTTCCTTTGGAAAGTGTAGATTCTATAAACAGTATATCGCCGCCAACCCTTGTCCACGCTAATCCTGTAACTACGCCTGCAACATCGTTGTTTTCATATTTGTCACGTTCCATTCTGGGAGCACCCAAAACTTCTACAACAATTTCGTTGGTTGCTTTTACTTCGTATTCTTCTTCCATTGCAATTTTCATGGCTGCGTAACGCACCATTTTTGCAATCTGTTTTTCCAAGCCACGAACGCCACTTTCGCGTGTGTAGCCTTCCACAATTTTTTCTAATTGTGGTTTGGCTATTTTTAAAGAATCACTATTCATTCCATGTTCTTTTAATTGTTTTGGAAGTAGGTGGCGTTTCGCAATTTCTACTTTTTCTTCAACTGTATATCCTGTTACGTTTATAATTTCCATTCTGTCACGTAATGCAGGCTGAATAGTGCTTAAGCTGTTAGATGTAGCAATAAACATAACTTTAGAAAGATCATACCCCAACTCTAAAAAGTTATCATAAAATGAACTGTTTTGCTCTGGGTCAAGTACTTCAAGCATTGCTGAAGAAGGATCCCCCTGATTACTTGCCGAAATTTTATCAATTTCATCTAAAACAAAAACTGGATTGCTTGTTTCTGCTTTTTTTATGCTTTGTATAATACGTCCCGGCATTGCTCCAATGTAGGTTTTACGGTGTCCGCGTATTTCAGCTTCATCACGAAGACCACCCAAACTCATTCGCACATACTTTCTACCCAAAGCTTCAGCAACAGATTTTCCTAGAGAAGTTTTACCTACACCAGGAGGTCCGTAAAGACATAGAATTGGCGACTTCATATCATTTCTTAATTTCAGAACCGCTAAATGTTCAATGATTCGCTTTTTAACGTCGTCAAGTCCGTAATGATCGCGATCTAGAATTCTTCTTGCGCGTTTAAGGTCAAATTTATCTTTACTGTATTTATCCCACGGAAGATCAAGTATCAATTCCAAATAGTTTCGCTGAATGCTAAATTCTGCTACCTGCGGATTCATACGTTGCATTTTGGCAAGCTCTTTAATGAAATGTTTTTCGACTTCTTCGCTCCATTTTTTCTTTTTAGCACGTTGGCGTATCTCCTCTATTTCTTCTTCCGAAGAATTTCCACCCAGTTCTTCCTGAATGGTTTTCATTTGCTGGTGTAGAAAATACTCTCGCTGCTGCTGATTAATGTCGCTCTGTACTTTACTTTGAATATCGTTACGAAGCGAAAGCTTCTGTATTTCCATATTCATATATCGAAGCGTTTCCAATGCACGATCTTTTAGGTTATTTATTTCTAAAAGAGCTTGTTTTTGTGCTACTTCAATATTTAAGTTTGAAGAAACAAAATTGATAAGAAAACTGGGGCTTTCAATATTTTTTATGGCGAAAGAAGCCTCCGAAGGAATGTTTGGGCTTTGCTTAATAATTTGAAGTGCCATTTCTTTAATACTATCAATAATGGCTTTAAACTCGTCACTTTCCTTTTCGGGACGTGCTTCTGCAACTTCGCGGATAGTCGCCGTCATATAAGGATTGGTTGTTAGTACTTCAGCAACCTCAAAGCGTTTTTTTCCTTGAATAATTACGGTTGTATTGCCGTCGGGCATTTTCAATACACGCAATATTTGTGCTACAGTACCGATGGTATTTATATCACCAATTCCAGGTTCTTCTTCATTTTCATCTTTTTGTGAAACCACGCCAATAACCTTATTACCCTTATTGGTTTCGTTTATAAGTTTTATTGATTTATCGCGTCCTGCGGTAATAGGAATTACAACACCTGGAAAAAGCACGGTGTTTCGAAGTGGTAAAATTGGTAGTATTTCAGGGAGTTCTTCTTTGTGCATTGCATCTTCGTCTTCAGAAGACATTAGTGGAATGAAGTCTGCATCTTCGTGTAAATCTTGAAATGACAACTTGTCTATCGATGTAATTTTTGAATTGGCCATATATTTGTTTAGGACATTGTGTCACACATAAAGTGAAATCAATATCATATTATTATTATAATTTTATTTTTATCTGAAAGAACCTTGAAAATCAAATGTTTTAAAGACTCTTTCTTTTATATTTCAAGAGTTATGCCATTTCTTTGATTATTTCTTCTGAAAAAGTGTAACATCATTTTTAAAATGGAGTCTTTAAACTATATATCTTTTTTCATCTAAAACATATTAATTATGAAATCTCAAATTAGAATTACAGTTGTAACACTCTTTTTAGTTGCTACAACCCTTCAATTAAATGCACAAAAAGGAAACAACAATACAATAACGGGAAGCGGAAATGTAATTACAAAAACCGTACAAACAAAAGTCTACTCTGCTTTAAATATTTCTGGGTCAATGGATGTTTATCTTGAAAATGGCAACGAAGGTAACATAAGTATAGAGGCTGAAGATAATGTACAAGAGAGAATAGTTGTAGAATCTGACGGAACAACACTTACAATTTCAATGAAAAATAATACTTCACTTAGAAATACTAAGAAAATAAAAATAACGGTTCCTGTTCAAGAAATCAACGAAATAACACTTAGGGGTTCAGGAGATATTGAAGGTAGAAATTTGTTGAAAAGCACTTCTTTGGCGTTAAGCATACAAGGATCAGGAGAAATTAAAATTTCTGTTGATACTAATTCTTTAAATGCAAAGATAAAAGGGTCTGGCGATATTAAAATTTCTGGAATTGCAAAAGAAGTTGAAGTAACTACAACCGGAAGTGGCGATTTTGAAGGAAAGGAGTTAATTTCAGAAAATGCACAAATTTCAATTTCAGGTTCTGGAGATTCTACCATACACGCAAAAAATAGTATAAATGCTAAAATAAATGGTTCTGGTTCTGTTTTTTACGCAGGTAACCCTTCAACAAATAATGTACAAGTAAGAGGCTCTGGAAAGGTTAAGTCTATTTAATTGAAACTATATTAAACTAAAAAGCCGTCTATGAAATATCTATAGACGGCTTTTTTAGTAATTATTTTTTTTACGGAAGTACCACTAAAAATTCTCCAGCTGTAATTTGATAAATCGTTGGGTCTTGCCCCGAAGCATCTTTACTCGAAAAATTAAAAGTACCTTCAATAATACCTTCTGTAAGGTCGTACCTAGTAATTACCATACTTCCAGGGTCTGAAATGTATGTAATTGATGTTCCTACAACAGGTGTGTAAGTTGCTACAACTTCATCGCCAACAATAACTTCAGTACTCATTTCATAGGTATTTCCTTCGGTTACGGTAAGTGGAAAAGTAAGTATCATTCTTTCATCACCAAGTGTTGTTGTTATTGTAAGTGTAGGATATTGGTTTACTACAGAGGTTTCTACCACAATATCATCAGGGGTATATGATGTACCATCAATGTTTGCAGAGAATGCATTGTTAGCGCCAGGAACTCCTTCAAAATAAACTGTCATAGTTCCTTCAGTAACTTCAACTATATCTGGTAATTGGTTTAGGGGATCTGTTGCTGTAAATATGAATGTAGCCTTTAATACTCCTTCCTCCAAGTCAAACTCGGTTATATCTATCGTTCCAGGATCTGAAGTAAGGTTTTCTGCTCCATCGCCAGCATTGTAAATTCCTATCAATTCGGTACCGTCAGAAATCCGTACCATATCAAAACTACCAACACCCAAAGATCTTGGTACATCAATACGTATAAGTTGTCCTTCCGCTGTTTTAGCTTCAACTTTTATCATGTGTACATCACCAACCATAGGTTCTGTAACTTCAATAGTATTGGCTAAAAAATCTACACCATCTATTTTTGCGAAGAATTCATTTTTCGGATCGTTTCCGCCACCGCCACCGCCACCCGTGTCGTCAAGTATATATTCTATTTCGGTAAAAGAACCCCTTGAAATTTCAACATCTTCCAAAACTGGGTCTCCATTGCCATCTAGTACTGGATTACCATCTGGGTCCAATTGAATACGAACACCAATAAAACTGAATGTTCCTGAAACGGTTTTTGCAACAGGGTCTAATGCTGAAATTTTTAATTGCCCAGAGCCACCAATGGCTTGTACAGAAATATAGGGAATTATATTTGTTGATCCATCAAAATAATTTCCAGTGTTTTCATTTACACCATTAGAAGTTAAGCTGAAGGTCCCAACGGCTGCATCCTTAATACCTAATGTTATATTTTCACCTCCTGGTTTAGAACCAGTTATTACCAATTCATTGTCTGAAGTAAGTGTTGCAGTCGCCACTGATGCTATAAAATCCGCATCGTCTATTTTGGCTTTAAACTGTCCTTCTTCAGCATCATTTTGATCTTCTTGTGGAAATTCGCCTGTAAGTGGTTCATTTTCACAAGAAAAAAATTGAAACGTAAGAAATGCCAAAAGCATCACTTTTATATAATTCATTCTATTCATAAAATAAGTGGTTTGATAGGTACTAAACGCAAACTTAATGAAAAATTGTTTAAATGGTTTTATTTTTTGGTACTCTTGCCAACAATATAACGCCAGTAATAAAAAATACAACTAAAAATAATATGGAGTTGCGCATACTTCCTGTTATTTGATCTATAAATCCGTAAATCAACATTCCTATTACAATGCCTATTTTTTCAGCCACATCATAAAAACTAAAATAGGAAGTTGTGTCATTCGTTTCAGGTAAAAATTTTGAATAGGTAGAACGTGAAAGCGACTGAATACCACCCATTACCAAGCCGACAAATCCCGCAGTGCTATAAAACTGCATAGGCGTTTCAATAAAAAATGCCACAACACAAATACATACCCAAATAATGTTTATAACGATTAAAACTGGAATATTTCCGAATTTTTCAGAAGCGCGGGATGTTAAAATAGCACCGCCAACGGCTACTAACTGAATTATTAAAATACTTACAATTAAACCCATTGTTTTAGCATCATTCCCGCCCCAAGCTATTTCCTGTTCACCAAAATATGTGGCAACCAACATAACTGTTTGAACGGCCATACTATAAACGAAGAAAGCTCCCAAATATCTTTTAAGCTGAATGTTTTCTGAAAGTGAATTGTAAACACCTTTTAATTCTCGAAATCCGTTCAAAAGTATTCTTGCACTTACTTTTTTTCCACTTTTGTTTCCCTTTGGAAGAAAATAGAAAGAGTACTGGCTAAAAAGTATCCACCAAACCCCCACGGTTACAAACGACCATCGCATGGCTTTTATACTTGCTTTGCCACCTTCTCCAAAGCCAAAAAATTCAGGTTTCATAACCATTGCTAAATTAAACAGGAGTAAAACCACACTACCTATATAACCCATAGAATAACCGCGTGCACTAATTCTATCCTGTTGCTCTGGAAAAGCAACATCAGGCAAATATGAGTTGTAGAAAACAAGACTTCCCCAAAAACCAACCAATCCAAAAAAGTAAAAGAGTAGACTAAGATGAATATTTTCTATACTGAAAAAGTAAAGACCCATACACGAAAGCGCGCCCAGATAGCAGAAAAATTTCATGAAATTCTTCTTATTACCTACATAATCTGCAATACCAGAAAGTAAAGGAGATATAATAGCAACCAATAAAAAAGCCGCAGCAGTGGTATAACTAATTAACGGCGTACTACGAATAAAACCGCCCCAAACAGAAACAGAAGTAATATTAGCAGCATTAAAAAGTGCTTGATAAAATATAGGAAAAATTGCCGAAGCAATAGCCAAACTATAAACCGAATTTGCCCAGTCGTAAAAAGCCCAAGCGTTTAAGAGTTTTTTGCTTCCTTTAGGTAAATTAGGCATCAGTTGTTTTGTTTTTGAAAGGTACTAAACTAATAAAAAATCCCGCTCGAAGCGGGATTTTAAAAATTATATTATCAGTTCTTTATTTTTTAAATGTAGTAACACCAAACTTCGCTGCCTCTGCTCTAGCTTCAGCTGCCCATCCTTCAAGGTTTTGTATTCTTGTACTACTTGCAGGGTGTGTGCTTAAAATTTCTGGTGGTGCGTTACCATTTTCTTGTGCTTGCATACGTCTCCATAGATCTGCGGCAACACTTGGATCATAACCCGCAATAGCCATTAACACCAACCCAATATGATCGGCTTCGGTTTCGTGGCTTCTGCTAAAAGGAAGCATAACACCAAGATTGGAGCCTAAACCATAAGCTGTATTAAAAATTTGCGCATTTTCTGGACTGTTAGCTAAAGCTACATTTCCTGCCACGGCACCTACTTGTTGTATTTGCGCTGCGCTCATACGCTGCTGTCCATGATTTGCTAATGCATGTGCAACTTCGTGCCCCATAACAGCTGCAAGACCAGCTTCATCTTTTGTAATAGGTAGAATACCTGTATAAACTACAATTTTCCCACCTGGCATACACCAAGCATTAACATCTTTACTGTCTACAAGGTTATATTCCCAACGGTAGTCGGTTAAATATCCTGCGTATCCATTGGCGTTAAGATAACGCTCTGCTGCATTTGCAATTTTTTGCCCTACGCTTTTAACCATATTGGCATCGGCAGTTCCTGTAACTACCTTATTTTCATTTAAAAATTCATCGTATTGCTGAAAAGCCATTGGAAGAATTTGAGAGTTTGGCACCAAAGCCAAGGTTTGTTTTCCAGTAAAAGGATTGGTACTACAGGCAACAACTAAGGCTCCTAAAAGTAATACTGAAAGTGATTTTTTAAGTTTCATAATTTAAGTTGAGTGAGGATTTTATTAAAAGTGTTAAAATTAAAAATATTAATTGAGTATTATATTAAAATTCTTTTAAAACTGAAATTTCAAAAATCATTCCGTAATCAATCCTGTCCTAAATAAATTTGGGGCACATAAAATCTAACCATTTTACTGGTTTGATAGCCTAAATATATTAATTTTCAAAAAAGAACCCCTTGTACAGTCTTTGTTCTGGT
>Ga0256845_1000699_pt1 | contig 29973 bp, 24 predicted proteins | sample RiftiametaG_FD_189101 | JGI IMG/M metagenome (GOLD analysis project Ga0256845, IMG submission 189101) | Tube worm associated microbial communities from hydrothermal vent at the East Pacific Rise, Pacific Ocean - Riftia | ecosystem: Host-associated > Annelida > Integument > Unclassified ...
TATACACATATAGTATTCGGCTTCATTCATGCCGCACTGCTTTTTAGTGTACGAATGATAGTACTCCCCTATCTCACTCAATCATCTGATATTCTGTATCAAGCATGTGCCGCCAGTGCAGCAGGATTCTGCATCGGCGTGATTATCTCAAAGTTTTTCCGCCCGGTTTCCCGACTCCGATATAGTAGAGTATTCGGTATCGGTTCCCTTGTCTATCTTGCCGCACTCCCCTATATTCTATTAAAACTATATGCAATATTCTATACTCCCCCTTTCGCACACCGGCTGCTCTCACATACCCTGCAGCAATCCTGCATTCTCATTATCGGCTTCACTATTCCCGGTGCGCTTATCGGTATTCTGTTATTGCTTTTTATACGACGCCATCCCTGTTCATTGCAGCATCTTGCATTGATTGACGGAAAACGTACCGGATACTATTTATTGGGATTCGGTTTCAGCAGCATTCTGATAGGCGGTATCGTGAGTACCAGTATACCGATATTTATCGGATATGCAATCCCCTGTTTTCTGTTAGCCGGCATTGTTCTAGCAGCACTGCTTCAAAAAAAAACGCCGCCTTCTTTTTCAACAAACAACTCGCCTTTCATTCAATCACAACTGCCTGATATAACAATACCGCATCGTTCATTGATCCCGGTTATCATTATTGTATATCTCAGCAGTTTTGCATTCATTGTTTCCGGTGTCCTTTTTCTGATTGTTTTTTCCCGTCTCCTAATCATGATGTCCTTTAATAGCCCTTTGACCATGCCGCTGACTATTGGAACCTATGCAGCAGCAGCCGTTATTGCATTATTACTGTTCTCCGGAAAATTTGATCGAAACCGAAATCAGCTCCTTATGCTTGGTATGGTGTATGTTCTTTTCGGTATTGTCGCATTTTTAATCAGTCGCGTGCTGCCGCTGTTGCAATTAATACTATTTGACGCTATTGCTCTTGATATCCCCTTCTTTACTGCTATCCCCTTTATCATTACTTTTATTGCTTTATTTATCCCACTCACTGCATTCGCACTGCATGGACCGATTTTTATCAAACTTATTACTCCCGATGAACATACCATGCAGCGGCGAATCGAGACAAAACTTATTTTTTATTCTTTTGCAGTATTCACCGGTATACTCATCAGCACAAAATGTATTATTCCACTGTTTGAGCTTCGTTCAGCACTCCTTATCAGCACCGTTCTGCCCATTATAACCGGTATGCTGATATTTTTCATCGATCGGAATACCGCATTTGTATGGAAAGGCATTTTATATATCAGTGCAATTGTTATGATTATAATCATGATATTAATTGGTCCTGACTGGAGACCATCACTATTATACAGCGGCACACAATACAATGCTGCGCTTTTCCGAAAACATTATTTAAATCTGAAACAATATAGCCCCTCATTAGATTATACTGACTTTATACAACGAATCTACGGAACACTGATTTATACGCGTGATGGAGCATATCAATCTTCAGCTGTTTTCCGCCGAAAACCATACAATAACACGAACCAACCGTCAGCTCTGACGGATACTATCATGATAACACATAATAGCATCCCTGCCGGCATTTCCCCCACTATCGCTCATCGCCTGACGGCACATATTCCGATGCTCTTACATTCAGCCCCGCTGAATGTATTAATTGCAGAGCCGGGTACTGGCGAACTAACACATACTGTACAATTATACGCTCCGCATCATATTGATGTTGTATTACCTGCTGCTGAAATACAAGAAGCCTCAACAATACTGCTTGCTGATTATAATGAGAATGCCTTCAGTAATCCTGCAGTTTCAATCTATACACAACCGCCGCAAGTGCTGTTATATGCTGCCGCACATTACTATGATGTCATTATCATTGCCGATAATCACCAGACCTGTACAGGATTTTATAATAATGCGCTTTATATTGCATCACTCAAACAGGCGATCAGCACCAATGGCATTGTTTGTTTGAGGCTTGATAACCGGTTACGTACTACAGCGGGCAGTATTCAATCATTACAAGAAAAATACGGACGTTTTTTTGCGTATACTTTCATTGCAGGACGGCAAGATAAATCTGACTGGCTTATTTGCTGTGTTCAACATCCCCAATGGTCATATAGTGATATCTGGCGACACGCATTATCACGTCAATCTCTTATGCGTGATTTATCTCAATGCGGAATAGACGTTCTTGCCGGTTCACCGGCTTATGCGATTCAACACCTGATGCAATCCGTTTCTGTTTCATCAAACAGCGAACGTCTCCCTTTCCCGCATATGCCGAGAAAAACATCTCCATTAATTGCACATACAGCCGGTCCAAATGATAAATTAAGTATATTGAACAATGCGCAGAATAATGCATTCCCCCAATCATCAATAATTGCGGATACTACTTTCACCATGACCGACACTTCAGCAGAAAGCATTTCAAATTATTCATCATTTCACGCCCCCGATCAATTACCCGGCATTCAAACAAATAGTGCTTTATCTACAATAATAAGCCCCTTTTTCAAATATGATATATCACCGGAATTATATACACAGCATAAAAAACTGATTCAAAAATTCACCATGACAAATAGATAAATAATTTCCGCACGCTCTATTGGTATTATTTTTTCACAACCATTACAATACTGTAAAATAAAACGTTTGCGCTGTTAAATATTGCTTGAATTATTATTATTGATTTGTTATAGTACATTAATTCGGTGTCACATCGTGTAATAAGCATGCATATAGTATACTATTACTTGCGGCAACGAACGTGAGGAGAATAGTATATTCTGTCGGTGTATGATTATATGGTGTTATTATGCGTGCGACTGCATGTTTACTATTCATTTTAATACTGCTTCTTTCCATGCCGCTTAATAAAGGAATTTCAATTACCGGTCCGGCACTCATGTTTGATATTGAAAATGCATCAGCACGCTTTGCAATGAAATTACGTTCTTCAAAAAGCGGGTACGATGACACCCCATTATTGAGTTATACTTTCCCGTACCAGTCACATGCCCGTTTCCAGATAAACCATTCCTATTACACCTATGGCGATACAAAAGGAAAATACACCGAAACACCGAAAAATATCGGCAGCATGGCACGATCAGTATGGGTTATTGACGGTATAGCAATAAAGCAGGAAATGCGTCTTAAAAACAACGTTATTATTTTAAAATATGTATGTGAAAATACCGGAACCACTTCCCGAAAGATTGGCATGCGTCTTATGCTGGATACTGTATTATATCAAAACGACAATGGACGTTTCATTGTTCCGCGAACCGGTCAGCTATTACAGGAAACAACGTATAATGGCGCTTCCGTACCGGATTTTTGGTACTCAATGTATAATATTGACACTGAAAAACCCGCCGTCTGGTGCCGTATTAACGAAAACCCCTATGGGAAACCGGATTCAGTTGTATTTGCCTGTGCGGAACGAATAGCAAATGCATATTATCATTATACCGCTGACCCGAAACGAAATTATAAGTTTACACCGCTGGCACAAAATGATACCGGCTTTGCCGCTTTCTGGAATCAGAAAGAACTTGCACCGCAGGAACGTATAATATATACAATTTCGCTCGGACAATATACTCCTGTAATCCGATCTAACCCGCCATATGCCGTCGCACTTTTTGTAAACGATAAAGCATATCGCGGGGAATATACCATTGCGTGTGATATTGAAAACATTGATCCGACAACAACGCTTCGTTCTATTCAGGCAAAACTGATACTGCCGCCCAATTGTCAACTTCTCTCTTCAACACCGACTATCAGCATTGATAAGCTTTCTGCATTAGCATCATCACATATTGGATGGAAAATAAAATGCCCTTCTATTTCAGGAAAAGAATTCACCATTGAGATTTTCGCACAATACCGCGGCGGTTATAAGAAAACAAAAATAACATATATTGTTCCATAATGAATCCCCGCTGAGAAAATCCGCTATTCTTAACTGCAATGATACATGTTCACAAAAGGAATATGAGCAGCTCTACCGGCAAGTATTGGATATTATTAAGCAACAAAGAACATTGAAAAAGAGAAAAACTATCCGGCTGTGCGTATATTTTGCATTTTCGCACATGACCGAATGAGAATTGTTTTTAATGAACTCCAAGAAGAGGGGATATCAATAATGTGAGAAACGGATTAATTGCTATTGAGCACTTACTAGTAATACTATGATATTCCTTCTGTGAGAATAATCAACAAAACATCGCAGCACATCCGGTATAGAGGTATTATATTTATTCATCCGGATATCAAAATACTCTTTGACAACTCCCCTCTCATGATAGTACGGTACAGTATCATGGAAAAGAAAAAAAATATTAAAATTATTGCAAAAAATCATAAAGCCCGTCATCGTTTCGCAATTATTGATACTTTTGAAGCCGGGATTGAGCTTAAAGGCACTGAAGTAAAATCAATCCGCAACGGAAAAGTTCAGATAAGCGATGCTTATGCCTCAGTGAATGAACGTGGTGAACTCATTGTATTTAATCTGCATATCGCCCCCTATGAGCACGGAACCGTTTGGAATCATAACCCTGATCGCCCCCGTCGTCTTCTCATGCATAAACGGGAAATCCTGCGTCTTAAAACGCGCATTGAACAACAGGGATACACCCTCCCGGTATTACAAGTATATTTTAAAAAACAATTCGCAAAAATAGCAATCGGTCTCGGGAAAGGGAAAAAGATGACTGACCGCCGTCAGGAAATTGCACAGCGAATCGCTGATAGACAAATGGCACGCGCACGAAAACGATACTGAAAATTTACACTATAATAATAAAATATACCTTCTTCACTTGTAGTTTTATTGAAATACTGTTATATTGTTAAGTATAGTATTATATCTCATTAATACTGATTTATATTGGAGGAAATTAAATTATGAGAATTTCTACAACAACCCGATACAGTTTAATGGCATTACTTGATATTATTCATTATGGAAAAGGCGAACCGGTATCAGTGGCTAAAATAGCACAACGCCAGCATATTCCGGTAAATTTTTTGGAACAATTATTTTTACTGCTTCGGAAATCAGGGCTTGTAAAAAGCATCATGGGGGCACGCGGCGGATTTATTATCAAAGGCAATATTAAAACGATAACTGTTGCAGATGTGATTAAAGCAGTTGAAGGTCATGTTGCACCGATCTATCGAACAAAAACACGCAGCAAACTCAAACCCCCAAAAGATAAAAAAGTATTAAATACCACTGAAAATCTTTGGAAAGATCTCGGCGCACTTATTATTAAATTTTTTAAAGGGTATTCTCTCGATAAACTTGCACGACTTATTAAAACAACTCGGTAGAAAAAAACACATCCTCGTATCGCGCTGCTCTTCCTGCACGAAAGCTTTCAACACGAAAGTTTTGTATGAAAACATTTTCATTAACACGATATTGTATATGTTCTCTATTTACGTAGCATTCAGCAGCAACGCCATTACATATGCATCTGTTCCATCACGATAGTATCGCTTCCTGCAATAAAGTTCAGCAAATCCATTTTTTTTATATAATGCAACTGCCGGTATATTCGTTGTACGCACTTCAAGAATCAACGCACTGAGATGCCGTTCATGTGCAATGCGAATTATCTTATCAAGTATCACCTGACCATATCCATTATGCTGATGTTTCGCTGCAACGGCAAGATTTAATATATGCAGTTCATCTGCAGCACACAGACAGTCAAAATAGCCGATAATGGTATTATTTTTTAATAGAACATGGCAGAAGTGATACTCATCAGTATTATCAGCAAACATTGAAGAGGTCCACGGTGATGAAAACACTGCGTTTTCAATGGACATAATATGCGTTAAATCACTCTCTTGAGCCGGTCTGCAATAAATCATCACTCTATATACATAGTATTTTTAATACCCGTCAAGTATTGTTTAATATAGTGATTGCGTACAACCTATCCTTATTTGAAGAAGACCATTTAATATTCTGAGCGCTCATTATACATGCGTTATGTTGTTTTCGCATTGCATCTCCTGTTTAAAAAATAAATTATCGTATTTACCGAAATAAAATATCTTATATAAAAAAGAATAACCTTTAATTGACAATACTGACATTAAAGATATACTTTAAGATATAGACTGAACCTTATATAATTTCTATTGTCCAAATATAAAGGAAATACAATTTAGGAGGCTTGAAGAATGCATAAAAACAGAATCATCGCAAGTATACTTTTCATTATTGTTATTGTATTGCCCGGAATCGTTTCTGCTGCAAAGTTTATCTCAATCAGCAAGCAAGTGTATGTTAAACCTGCCGGTAAAACAAGCTATTATCGTGCTAGTCTGAAAATGGGATTAAAAACAGGCGATCAAATTGTCTGCAGAAACGGTACTGCTGTTGTATCAGCCGGTCGCGGCCGATTTACGATTCGTCCAAACTCAAAAATAACTATTACCGATGCTATTGAAGGAAAAAAACAAGGGCAAGGAATTATTGCCAATGTCGGGCGCGTTACGGCACGAGTATCGAAAGGGAACGATGCGGTTTCATTTGGTTCACCGACAGCAGTTGCCGGGGTTCGCGGCACTGAATTTGATATTGTTGTTGCTGATGACGGAACAACGCAATGGGCAGTAACCGAAGGCGCTATTGCTGTTGAAAATGATAAAGGCGCTGTTGAGGTTGGCACCGGGAAAAGCTCCATTGTCGGAATGAATGCCGGTCCGCAAGCACCCGCAGATTTTGACACTGCCGCCAATGATTTTACTTCGTGGATACAGAGTGTTAATAAAAAAATTAAAGGAAATGAACCATCTATTTGTGCATCAATGAAAGCACGCATTGAAGCAAATAATATCACTATTGAAGCATTGAAAAAAGAATACCTTACTGTTTCAAATAACGCCACTCTGCAGCAAAAAGAAAGTTCACTCCTTACTGCTGATGGAACGGAAAATGCTGTAATTGCTGCACAAAAAAAAGCAAAAAGTGCAATGGGGTTATATCTTCAAGCATCCGTTATTTATACAAAAATGAGAATGATTGATATTTTAAACTATTCAATCGTACAATCCGCTGAACGAATACAACGTAATGCTGACGAAAGCACTGCTCTGCAATCAAATGTTGATGCAGTAGCACAGGCATATCAGGAACAACATGTATGGTTTGCAGCACGTGGTGCTGATAATACCGCTCTTGATTTTAAAAAAGGAAGAAAAGCGGGAAAACGTAAAACTAAAAAGTTAAACTTTTAAGGAGGATAGTTAGTATGAAAAATGTATATGTATTAGGTCTTGTACTTATTGTAATGAGCATAGTAGCATGTGCACCGAAACTTGAGAAAAATGTTGATGAGTTATTGGATAACTTTGCTGCAGCAATAAACGCACATGACGCAAGTGCAGTAAAAAGTTATGTTTCTGATAAAGCCGCCACAAAAGCAGCTATTGATAATACCCGCGTCCTCTTATGGACTTCACTTGGCGTCAATAATTATCAATTCAGTTCCCCCTCAGTAAAACAATCAGGGCAGGAAGGGAGCGGTTCGGCGAATACGCTTGTTTCAGCAAACTCAACCAGCGCAAAAGTTGCGCAGGACAGCAGCGATTTTGAATTCGCTCTTGATAAATCCGGTTTATTTAAAGGTGAATGGAAAATTAAAAAATGGAGTTTTGATTATATCCCACCGGCAGGCAAAGAGCCGATTATATGGGTCAAACCAAATATTCAATAAAAAACCCTATACTATTATTCATAAATAAAAAAGCCCGGATGTTCCGGGCTTTTTTATTATCATACATTCATTATAGCATTACACCGGCATTCATTCAGAACTAAATAATATTCTATTTATCGAAACAATGGCGAGAGTGAGCGTTTTTTATTAATATTGAATATCGTTTGCGCAAATAATCCGGCAATTGATATTTCATCATACCACGGGTGCTCATTAATAAAATCAGCGCCACGAAAAACCGCATCAGTACCAATAACTTTCTTAATAACTCCGTCGGAATATGCTTTATCAAACTTATCAACTGCAGTACCGTTTAAAAATGCAAATGTTGCGGCAAGAAAAATATCCTGCGCCCCATTATCTTTTAAAAGTTTACAGGCATTTAATATCGTCCCCCCGGTTGCAATCATATCATCCGCCATAAAAATATCACGTTTATCACAATTGCCGACAAGAGTCATATCTTCAATAGTGCTTGCTTTTGAATAATTACGTACTTTATCAATAATCGCTAAATCACATCCCATTGTACTGGCAAAAAATCGTGATCGATTTGCCGAACCAACATCAGGTGCAACAACCATAAAATCCTTCAGCTGATATTTTGTTAAAAAATGATCAATAATTAATCGCGAGGCATGCAGATTTTCAAACTTTCGATCAAAAAAACCGGCAACCGCTTCGGCATGGACATCAATAGTTACTATTCGCTCCGCTCCTGCTTGTTCGAGAAAACGTGCAATCAGTTTTGCCGTAATCCCTTCGCGTCCCTTCCGTCGTTCCTGACGGGAATACGGAAACTGCGGAATTAATGCGGTAATATGTTCAGCATCGCTTTGGTAGGCTGCGTCGATAGCGGAAACAAGCGCAATAAAATTATCATTCACGCTCTGCGATGATAGAGGATCATCCATAAGCTGCAGTATATATAAATCAGAGCCGCGTACGGTATCATTAATAATTGTTTTTATTTCACCATTCGCGAACCGCAATTCTTGTGTCTGAACGATATTAAAATCAGACATCATCCGTTCTTTGTTATATATTCCCCGTAATTCTTCTTCAATACGCTCTGCGAGCGATAATGCTCCGTTGCAACTGATAAACGCAAGCCGTCCGCGGTTCATAATCGTATTCCTCCCTTATAACTGCTATCGGTATGTACCGTTATTAAAAAGCATAATATCATTTATGGTACGCATTGTCTCTCATGACAATGTAGTCATACTCTTCTGCGCCCTGATAGTCAAGATACAAAAACCATATCAATAAACAGCATTACCATAATACCACTCGTATTACATTCATTATTGATATCTGCCTGTTAAACTGCGCCGGTATAGAATAATACCTATACATCAGTTTTACAGAAACACAGTACATGATATTAATACAAAAAGGTGCGGCGATAACCGCACCTTTAATATATATCAATTTAGATAAAAATCAGCATCCGCATCGTTGTCAGCTGATTTTTTTCAGCAATTCAGCAACATTTTTCTTTGCTGTTATAGCTTTTTCTTTCATTTGTTGAACAAATTTATCTTCTGACGCCGGTTTATGAGCAGCAGGATAATCACTGATTACACGCGCACCGCGTTTATCATCTTTTGCTTTCGATACTTCACATTCCTCAGCAATAGTCGCTTCCATTTCGGCATATTTAGTCAATGCATCCGTAACGCTCATACCGGGACAATACTCTTTAAATACTTTCATCTCATGCGTAAACCGCGCATCAGAAGTATCATTAATATCAACTTTCCCGTCCGCATATGCTTTTGTATATACTCCATACACCGCATAATACATTAAATAGGTTCGATAAGTTTCAATAGCTTTCTGTCGTGAACGTTCAGTGATATAATTTTTTCCGAGACCTGCAATATCTTTCGAAGTATAGATTTCTTTTCCGTCAGCAGCTTCAAGACGTTTTAATGCATCAATAATCATATCAATGATATCCGGGCGGAAAACTTCAAAAACAAACTGAGCACGTTTTGCTTTATTACGTGCCATATACTTTCCTTCATTTCTCTTAATCATGTATATCTGATCTGACAATACCCATGCAGGAAATATTTCATTAAACGCAGGACTAATACCATCATAATGCTTCGCTGATTTATTAATCAGACTAAACGGCATCTCAACACGCTGCGGCAGTGTATCAACTGCTGATGCGATAATACTATACGGTGATTTTGTGAAATCTGATGGATATTTTATATTAACGCCGAGACCGAAGAAAGTTCCTTCACCCGGACAGATTTCCTGATCAGGAGCTTTTGAGGTATGATTTGACCCGACATTCGCTCCATAGCCGACATTCCCTTTTCCTTCCGGCCAATTTGCCGCAATAAGCAATGATTGATGATGAAAACCGACAAATGGACCACATAATGATGCGGTCACTTCACCTTCAGCAATACCCGTATTCGGACCAAGTATTGATTGAGTAACTTTTCCGTGACGTTCAACATGCGTATGTTCTGTACATAATGATTCATCAACAATCGCCATACTTGCAACTTCACAGCCCCATTGAATAATTGAATTCACAACATATGAACCATCTATAATCTCAGTTTGTTCATCAGTACTTGAAAGCACCGTAACATTTTTAACTTTAAGAGCACTGTCAATAACAGCACCTTCTCCAATATAAACATTTTCAACTTTTGGAGTATTTTTTACTACTGCCCCGCTTTCAATGACTCCGACATCACTCTGTGCAGCTTGAGCATACTCTTTACATTTCTTTGTTGCTGCTTGTATGAAATCTGCATCATCCCGATTCCCGGCAATGATGCCGGCTTGAACAACATCCATTTCCGCATATGGATATACTTCCCGGCCACCTGTTTCAATCGCAATTGGAATTTCAACCCCATTGCCAAACGAACTACCCGGTGTACAAACGATTTCTCCACACCCCATCAGAGCCGCATGTGTACGAACCGCATAGTTAGCAATTAAATTGCATGAATGGATAAGCACATCATCCCCGATAATAACATTTTTTAACACGCTGTTATACACGCCACTGCCCATGTTTATCCCTTGTGCAATATCAACCGCATTACCGGTATGTCCGCCGATACATACTTTGCCGGAAAAATAATTCCCGATAATTTTTGAAATATGCGTATCCGCGGTTACCATGACATGCTTCCAGTCATCTGCGGCATTTCCTTGTGCCTTGAGATTTTCAATCTGATCAGCGGAAAGCGCTGAATAACCCTTTCCGGTATTAAAATCTGCTGCAGCGGTTTTTAAAGATTTTAAAAACGCCGATTCTTTAATGTTTTTATCAATGACTTTTAAAACATCCTGTTTATTCATTTGTAATCCTCCTAGAAATTGTATTCATAATATATCGGATAAGCGACACCATAGAAAACGCTGACGCACAACCTACTCGGTAAGACGGCGGCATGATAATGGAAATGAATTATTGTGTCAAGATTAATTGCCCGAATTGCCTGAAGCAATTACAATAACTATTCTAGGTATCATCAGATGAGGTATGTGATGAACGCTGTATATCAACAATTTGCACATCGCCCACATAATCTTTAAGCACAACTTCAGATATTGTCCGCACCTGTTCAATTAACCCTGTAATCCGATGACACCCTTCATCAATTGCTTTCCCCATTTTTTGTATTGAGGAGTTTTCCATTTCAAGCATTTCATCAGCAGTAACCTGAATAACGGTTAAGGGCTGTGAAAACTCATGGGCTATCATTCCCCCCATTTCTTTAACAGCACTGAGTCGTTTTTGTTCAATTTCAAGTTTTTCCAATAATTTTCGATGTGTAATATCACGAAGGAATAAAATTTTTGCTACCGGAGTGTTATTCCGAATAACCGTTGATTGAGAAAGTGAAAGAGTTTTGCTGTTATTATCATAGACGATTTCTTTATCCCAAAAATCATGCTGTATCGGATATTCTTCAACAATCTCACCAACCGATTTCCCTTGTACATCATCCGCAGAGCAGCCGAAAATATCCTGTGCCGCCGGATTAATATGCAGAATAATTCCATCCATATCAAGAACGATAAATCCTTCACGGGCATTGGCAAACAAATTCTTTGCAATATCGGAAATGGTAATCGTCATCAAATTGTATCGTATGATAGCAACAAATATAAAAAATGATTGAATGGATATCATCGCAAACGCTAATTGCGGATGCTTCGTATAATGGAAAACCTCCGGTAAAATCGCATCGGAAAATATTGCAAGAATAAACGTAATTGTCGAACCGTATAAAATCAATATACATTGACTTTTTAAACGAGGCGTTTTTGCCGTTCGTTGATACCGCCACAAATAATACATCGCACTGCTAATCGGCAGTATAACATTCACAAGCGCTGCCGGCATAAATAACGGTCCGGCAAGAACATCCTTGCCCCAAATAAACACTTCCGTACCGGCAACAATACCTTTTGTTGTTAGACCAACAATACATCCGACAATATAAACACCAAGCTGTATCCAAAAGAACGCTTTTCGCTTTTTCTCAATATACGTATAAATAAAATTTAAAAAGAAAAAACCAACACCTTGCCACCAGACTGCATTAATTCTTTGAATTATCTGCACCTTGTCTAAATCTGAACTAATCCATACTACTAACGCTCCAATAGCCCATAATAATGGTTGTGTAATAAAACAAAGATACGCTAAGTTGAGAATACTGCGGCGCCGCTGTGCAAAAACATAGGTCCATAAAAAGAAATAGATGGTAATAGCTGCAACCGGAATTATAAAATTCGGACTTGTATACTGTACTTCCTGCACAGCACCTCCTTTATTTTTTAATTCGGTGCACTTTTCCCTGATAATGTAATAAGGATAACACCCTGTATAATTAATAAAATGCCGATAATTCGAAGCATTGAAATTTTTTCTGCAAAAAGAAAATAGCCCGGAATCAAGGTTAAAATATAACTGAGACCAACCATGGGATAGGCAACTGTTAACGGCACTTTGGAAAGCACCCATAACCATACCACCGCCGAAAGTCCATACGTAATTAATCCGGCAAGCACCATCGGTTTAAACATCACACCGACATACGTCGCAATAATACCGGTATCAGCTAATTGTGCTGCTGCAAACGGATCATCCTTCAAACCAAGTTTGAGGAGAATTTGCCCCCCGACAGCTATGGTAATGGATATTAATATCATGATAAATTGTTGCGTTGTTAACGCCTGCTGTGGCATATACACTCCTTCACTATCACTGTTGTACTTTAAAAAGTATAATATGAATGAAAAAGATTGTAAAGCAATATATATTGACACGATAGTGGTATATACTATAATATTAATATCATAATTTCCGAAAGGGATTAAATAAAAACACATAAACACAATTAACGATTGTTGCTGTTGCAAATGGGGAAGACCTGTGAGAATCAGGCACAGTCGCGCTACGGTATTGAGAAGCTCTACAGCACGCTCTAAGTCCGATTACCATAACAGCTTCGTAAGACTAATTTTGTCGCGTTAACAAAAGGAGTATTCTATGCATTACAAAACCCTCATAACCGCTTTTCCGCGAATCGGTGAAAAACGAGAATTAAAAACAGCTTTGGAAAGTTATTGGGCCGGTAAAAGTTCAATGACTTGCCTTCAGGATATTGCACGAGAACTACGGCAAAAAAATTGGCGTATCCAAAAAGAACACGGGATTGATTTTATCAGTTGCAATGATTTCAGCCAATATGACAGTATGTTGGATACAGCAGTATTGCTGGGTGCAATCCCCGAACGATTTCAGCGTATTACCGATATCCATAAACAATACTTTGCTATGGCACGCGGAGAGAAGAATATCCCGGCATTGGAAATGACAAAATGGTTCAACACGAATTACCATTATATCGTCCCCGAGCTCAATGATAATATATCTTTTACGCTCAATGCAGAAAAAATTATTACAGAATATAAAGAAGCACAGCGTCTCGGAATAAATCCGAAAATCAATATAATCGGTCCGATAACCTTTTTAGGATTGTCAAAAACAACAAATGCAAAAAAACCTTACGCCTACTTTGACAAAGTCCTTGCACTATATATTCAATTAATGCAAAAACTTTCTGAATTGAATGAAACGGTCTATATTCAATGTGAAGAACCAATTCTTGCAACAAATCCGACACAAGAACAACTTCATTTATTAGACAAAGCCTATCAGCAATTGCCCCTCGTTAGTAATTCTATAAAGCTAATAGTTACAACATATTTTGAGCATTCCAATGAAGCAACGGACGTATTAGTACATTCTCCGATATGGGGATTAGGGCTTGATTTTATTTACGGTCCAAAAAATATTGACTCTCTATCAAAACTAAATAAAAAAATGCTTATTGCCGGTATTGTTGACGGCAGAAATATTTGGAAAAATAACTATACCAAATCCTTGGCAATCTTAGATACAATACAGAATACGGTTCCGAAAGAACAAATAATCATTGCAACAAGCTGTTCACTTTTACATGTTCCTTATTGTGCTGCTGCAGAACCGGACAGTCCGGTAAAACAATGGTTTAGTTTTGCATATGAAAAGCTTGATGAAGTTAAAGACCTTTCAGCAATTTTCCATGCAGCTTTACCACACACAGACGCCGCCCAACTCTTAGAGAAAAACACGCGCATTAACAATGAACGGCTATCTTCACCGCTTATTCATAATGCACAAATTGCCGATAGAATCAGCACTATTACAAAAATAGTACGCGAGTGTACTTTTACCGAAAGAATTGCTGCTCAAAGAAACGCCCTCCCGCTTCCGAAACTCCCAACAACAACTATTGGCAGTTTCCCGCAAACACCGGAAATACGTACACTGCGAAGAGATTTTAAAAAGAACAGTATCTCAGAAACAGACTATACCACGGGTATACAACAATACATTCGGAAATGTGTTTCATTTCAGGAGGAAATCGGGCTGGATATATTAGTGCATGGAGAACCCGAACGCAATGATATGGTTGAATACTTCGGAGAAATGCTGCACGGCTTTCATTTTACTATGAATGGCTGGGTGCAAAGCTACGGTTCGCGATGTGTTAAACCGCCAATACTGTACGGTGATGTCTCTCGTCCGAAACCAATGACCGTTCGTTGGATTACCTATGCGCAAAGTCTGACAAAAAAACCAATGAAAGGCATGCTGACCGGACCGGTTACCATTGTCAATTGGTCATTCGTTCGTGATGATAAACCACACGCTGAAGTTGCACAACAAATCGCGCTTGCACTCGCTGATGAAATCAATGACCTTCAGAATGCCGGTATAAAAATTATTCAGGTTGATGAAGCTGCATTTAAAGAAGGATACCCGCTCCGTAATGAAAATATCAATGAATATGAAAAATGGGCGGTAGCAAACTTTAAACTCGCCGTGAGCAGCGCACATAAGGAAACCCAAATACACACGCATATGTGTTACAGTGAATTCAATGATATTATTAAAACGATTGAAGCAATGGATGCAGATGTTATTACCATTGAAACCGCACGAAGCGGCAACGAAATTTTGACTGTTTTCAAAGAAACCGGTTATACCAATGAAATAGGTCCGGGTGTCTATGACATTCATTCACCACGAATACCGTCAAAAGAAGAGTTCGTACAGCAAATACATGAGATTTTAAACGTATTACCGGTATCACAATTGTGGATCAATCCTGACTGCGGGCTTAAAACCCGGAAATGGGAAGAAGTTCGTCCGGCTCTGACAAATATGATGCTGGCAGTTCAGGAAGTGCGAAACGCTCTATAGTATTATGTCCATTGATATTATCGTGGTATAATAAATATTCTGTCATTATTCGATACTGTTGTTATGTAGTACAATGTTCTGATCTGTATAATACTGTATTAATATAATAATCGGTAAAACCCGGGTTGCATTGATACTTGCCAATCAAAAAGAGTATGTTTATAATTACAGACATGAAAAACATATCGGCACTTATACATACTCTGAACGAAGAAAAAAATATCGGTGAATGCCTAGATCGTATTCACGATTGGATTGATGATATTCATGTTGTTGATTCATACAGTACTGATGAAACGGTTGCCATTGCAAAACAGTATACGGCACAGGTAATTCAACATCCATATGAAAGCCCGTCAAAGCAAAAGAATTGGTCATTGGATACGCTTCCCCTTAAATATGACTGGGTACTGCTGCTTGATGCTGATGAAATGGTTACTCCGGAATTACGAAGAGAAATAGAAGCACTGCCTGATAACCCGCCGATTGATGGATACTGGGTATATCGGCGCAATTATTTTCTCGGCAAGGAAATGAAATACGGCGGATGGCGGCGAGATAAAGTAGTTCGACTGGTACGACGCACTATTGCACGATATGCACCTGCGGAAGTACATGAATATATTGACACATCAAACCTTCGCACTGCTTTTCTGACAACCCGCCTTGAACATTATACGTATCACACGATTGAATCGTATTTTATTAAGTTTCAGCGATACTCAAGCTGGGGAGCAAAACAATATACATTAGAACACCGACGCCCTTCATGGTGGAATCTGAATATCGCCCCGCTGCTTCGTTTTTTTCGTATGTTTATTTTTCAGCTTGGTTTTCTTGACGGACGGCATGGATATATTCTTGCACGTCTCTCAGCAATGACGGTTTTTGCGCGCTATACAAAACTATGGGCTGTCCCGTATACCGATGTACTAGTTAATAAACAGCCTGCTCTTCACAATCTTTCATCAAAGGAGAATAACGATAATGAAAATAACCGCTAAGCAACTCAGCCTTCCGCAGGTAAAAGTGGACTGTGCTGTTGTCTACCTCCCAAAAGGCAAGACCGCTATTGAAAATCATATACGGGAAATCGGAAAAAGCCTTCGTGCGATTATATCCCCATTATTACAAAACGGTGATTTCACCGGGGCATTTGGTCAAACAATTCCCATCTATAATACCGCAATAAATAAAATCGGAAAAGTGATTATCATCGGATATGGCACTGCAGAAGAAAACAGTATTGAAGAAATCAGACGATTACTTGGTAAAACCGTAAATGCGTTACAAAAAACACGCGCAACAAGTGCCGTTTTATTAAATCTACCGAAAGTACAGGAACAGGTTCAATGGCGTGAATATGGAATGGCTCTTGCTGAAGGAGCATTCCTGGCAGCATATTCATTTAAAGATTATATAAAAAAAGCTCCCAATGATGACGCAGCACCACCACTGAAAGAATTAATTATTCTGTCAAAGAAAAACAACCATATACCGTTATCAAAGGGAATTAAAATCGGAACTATTCTTGCTGAGGGCTCTAATCATGCACGAACACTGCTGCATACACCGGCTAATAAACTGCGCCCTGTTGAATTGGAAAAAGCCGCTCGCGCCATTGCTCATGAGTCCGGATTAAAAATAAAGGTTTTTAAACAAAAAGATCTTATTGAAAAAAAATTCGGCGGTATCCTCGCCGTCAATAAAGGTTCAACAGAACAAGCCCGTTTTATCATACTTGAATATACACCGACAGTAAAAAATGTTAAAACAATTTGTCTTATCGGAAAAGGCATTACCTTTGACTCGGGAGGAATCTCACTCAAACCCTCATCGAAGATGTGGGAAATGAAATATGATATGGGGGGAGCAGCAGCGGTACTGGGAGCATTGTATTCACTTGGCAAACTCAAACCGTCAATACGAATCATCGGTTTAATACCAACAACAGAAAATATGCCGGACGGGAATGCATTAAAACCCGGTGATGTCATTACTGCATTTAATAAAAAAACCATTGAAGTATTAAATACCGATGCCGAAGGCCGGTTGATACTTGCCGATGCACTTGGATATGCAACACGATATAAACCTGACGCCGTGATTGATGCGGCAACCCTTACCGGTGCTTGTGTCGTTGCACTCGGTCATGAGGCAGCTGCTGTCCTCGGCAATTCACCTGCGTTGATTGAACAAATTATCGGTGCCGCAGCGTATTGCGGTGAAAAAGTATGGCCGCTTCCATTATGGAAAACGCATAAAAAACGAATGAAAAGCACGATTGCCAACATTTCCAATATTTCCGATGATCGTGCTGCAGGCACGATAACCGCCGGTGCATTCCTTCATGAATTTGTTGATGAACAATATCCATGGGCGCACCTTGATATTGCCGGTACGGCATGGATACCGCGATCAACCGATTACCTTGAAAAAGGACCAACCGGATTCGGCGCTCGATTAATGGCGCAACTGGTTTTAAATTTTAAATCAGTCCCGAAGAATAAAAAGATTTTACAATTATCCGATTAATACTGATAATCACGGAAAATTCGTTATTGTATATATTAAACGAGGAAATAGATGAAATACCGATTCCATAGTACATGCTGTGTTTTACTGATAATGATGGTGATTGCCCACGCACAAACATCTGAACCGGCTACGCCGATTAATGCTGATATTGTCGGTCTCGTCTGGATGAATGAACAAGTTCCCGAATGGTGCATGATACCACTAAAAAAAAGCATTGAAGCTGAAGGTCCGAAAGTAAAATCAATGCAGCTCCTTAGTGTATTAAAAAACTTTTACACTGTCCGCTATATCCTTTTTGTGCAATACACCGAAAGTAAAACCGGGCGCAACCCGATGAGCAGTTATTCATCATCCCAAAATCTGCATGGATGGAATATGGCACTGAATATTGTTGTCTGGGATAATAAAAACGGTACCTTCTCAGAAACAAAAACATATACGGCGACCAGTTCAGAATCAATCAACATAGATGTAAAAGCATATACAACCTCAGCGCCATCAGATAATACGTTACGCCGCCTGATTCGTGAAGACGTCGAAAAAAACATGCTCACTCGAATGCAGACCTTTACACTCCGTGATTATGCAAACATCCATCCTGTGAACAAGACTGATAATCATATTAATGCCGTTTCAGAGATGCTTTTTGAATTTCTTCGTGAATGGCATAAGTTTCCGAAAGACATAACTTCAGTTGCACAATACAACACCATGAGACATGAAGTTATATCCCTGCTGCATGATACTTCAATTTCACCCTTCTATACCTCATTTGCACAAAGTTATTTCAACCACTTTAATCATTTCTTCCGTGCCTATGTCATGCAACAATGCAACCTCGTTGAAACAGCAACTATTAATACTTTTGATCAGTATCTTAAACAAAACTTTTACCTGCATCGTTATCAACAATCCCCGCCGACAAATGGTTTCTTAAAAAGTGAACATGCCGCCATACGCACATTATGTACTGATTTATTACAAGAACTGTATACTATTAATGTATACACTATTATACAAAAAGACATTCTTATTAATCATGATGAACTGCACCGATTAAACCCCTTGTATCTCACCCCTCCTGATAATATACACTCTCTCAAAGAACTGGATGAAAACCTTCAACGGGCAAAAACAGCACTACAGAAAAAATCCGGGAAAGACAGCTCTCTTGAATTATTATTTGAACGCTATATATATATGCTCTCCCGTGAAAAACTTCGCATCATTGCACAACAGTATTCATTGCCGCACATTCTGACACTTGCATATGCCTCACGAAAAGGCAGTATTCGTAAAGCAATGAAGTCGGCAAAAAATATACTGAATAATGAATCTATTACGAAACGTGAACGAAGTATTCTTGATTATTATTTACAGCTTGTTGAAATTATTTATTTTGATTATCGCGACCCTGATATTCTTTTTATTAAACTCGGTGATGCATATCGGGAATCAGAACTCTATACTGAAGCAATGCATGTATATTATTTATCAAAAACCTCAGCTGTACAATCACATATACATAATTGTTTTAATGATATAGCCGGGTGGTATTGTTATACGACCGGGATTATTTATATCAATCATCATGATATACCGGCTGCACAATATTATTTTTCGTTAATCCCCGAGTCTTCAGACTTTTCAGTCTATGCGAAAGAAAAACTCGAAACCTTGCATTAAAATCACCCTTTCAAAAAGAGCATGCCGCCGGTATAAAAATCGCACCACGGACAAACCAACCCGCCTACTATACCATGAAACGTTTATTATATATTATTTGTATCGGATTCACGAACAGCGTCTCGTCGCGCACCATGTGTAAAAAAACTAATTTCTCTCTCAAATTCTTCTAAATCAATTTCAGTACATACACATGGCCCATGCGGTCGTTTATTCGGAACGGCAAGAGTCGGGATTTTTGTACCGACATCACGTAACCCCCCCACTAAATCACGTTCACACGCAACCGCAACAATAGCGTCAGGTTTTTTCTCACGAATTATTTTTATTGCAGCACTTCCGCCGCCAACCGAATATGATTCACAAGGATAACGATCAACAATCTGTTTAATTGCTTCCCGCATTTCTTTACTTAAACAGCGCGGCAGCAGAATAAGCAAACGAACAAATTGCTGATTTCGTAACAGAGCACGAATAATACTGTTGCTGACACGAACAAATGAATGACCCATCCGATCCGTTGAAAGTTTTATACGTTTTCCCATGTTCATTGCCCGATGCAACAGCTGACGATACAAGATACGGCGTATCGGGAAAATAAACCAATTTCGTTCAGTAATTGCCGTCAAACAGAACTGTACGTATGCCATTGTACTTATTAGCGCCCACGCAAGAGCGCAATAAAACACAACACGTTCAATAAGCGGAGAGACCTGCATTAAACGCGGCGCAGTCAGTATCCATAATCCGAATACCCCGCCGATAAAGCCCAAGACAACCAGCGCCCCGGATAGTAAAAACAACCCTTTACCGGTTGATGTATCCGATACGATTTCTCCTGTCCAATCATCCCATGTATCCGATAGTGCACGTGTTTTTTTCTTAGATTCAGTATCTTGAGTATGAGAAGGTTTTTGTATTATTGTTGTCATGATGTTGTATCCGAATAGTTTTTCAGCCAGGTAACAACCGAGTCAATTATATTATCCGGTGTTGATGCCCCGGCAGTAACACCGACTGTGTTAATATTTTTAAACCACTCTTCACCCAATTGCTGAAGTTCATCAACATCTTCAATATGAATTGAATGCGGCTGATATTCAAGACATATCTGCAGTAAATTTTTCGTATTGCTGGAGTTCTTCCCGCCAACAACAATCATTGCATCACATTGCGGCGCAAGCTCTCTTACGACGCTTTGCCGTTCAATAGTAGCATGGCAAATGGTATTGTATATCCGTAAATCAGTACAGGTTTCCTGTAGCCGCTCTTGTATTTCATCAAACATTTCTTGCGATTGTGTCGTTTGTGATATTAATCCTATCTTCGTATGGGTATTCCAACCCGTCAGCGATGATTCAAGTTCCGCGCTATTACGTGCAACAGTATACTGATCATCCTTCAGCCCTTCAACAAGATGACTGACCTCAGGATGTCCCTTTTTTCCACATACCACAATATAATACCCATCCTGCAGTAATTCTTCTAAACGCTTACGAACACGATCAACAAACGGGCATGTCGTATCAATTATTTCTAAACCTTTTTCTTGTACTGCAGTACGCGTATTTTGCGCGAGCCCATGGGACCGTACAATAAAAACACCACGCGAGTCATACTGTGTAATATCGCTTTCAAACATTAACCCTTTTTTAGAAAACAATTCATTAACCTGACGATTATGTATAATATCACCGGATGCATAAATCGGCCGGTCGGTATAGGCATCAAGTGATTCTTCCGTCAGCCGTATTGCTCGTTTCACCCCCCAACAAAACCCGGCATGATCAGAGAGAATAACCTTCATATCAGTATTCCTTCATCAATAGTATTCCTATCCCACACTACAATAGACAGAACCCTATCAGCACCAATACTCTGATGCATACAATTACGTTTGATTACAACAATCACCCCGGCGGCCAATGAAACGATCGACCGGCAAGCAAATGCAGATGAATATGGAAAACCGTTTGTCCGGCGCCTGCTTGACAATTGATGACTGTACGATAGCCCTCTTTTTCATATCCTTGTTCTTTTGCTAATTTTGCCGCAAGTTTTAAAAGCCCGCCGGCTATTTCTATACTGTCAAGTTCATTCAAAGAATCAATATGCTCCTTTGGAATAATAAGCCAATGCAGCGGCGCCTGCGGGTTAATATCTTTAAAGACACAATAGGTGTCATCTTCATAAACAATATCACTCTTTATTGAATGATTCACGATCTTACAAAAAAGACAGTTCGTTTCATGTGCTGTATCAGTCATTATTCATCGCCTCCATAGTGCCGGTGAATCGTTTAATAAGCGCTGCAGGAGTCATCTGTATCTGTTCCCCGGCTCTCATATCGCGCAGCAGTAATTCCCCTTTTATATGTTCTTCCTCACCGGCAATGAGAACATAATGAGCGCCAAATTTATCCGCGAGCTTCATTTGACTTTTCAAACTGCGTTTTTCATAATCAGTATTAATAATAATCCCGGCGCTGCGAAGCTGTTCGATAAGATCAAGATACTCACGACGTACGGAACTATCCCACACCGAAAAGAATATTCTTAACGGTTCATCATAATGCCAATTAATATCATACGTTTCTTTCAGCAGTAATAAACGTTCGATGCCAAATGCCGCTCCGACAGCCGGTGTCGGCTTTCCGCCCAGCTCTTCAATTAAATGATCATAGCGTCCACCGCCGCCGACTGCATTTTGTGCACCAAGTGCATCGGTACGTATTTCAAACACCATATGCGTATAATAGTCCAAACCGCGTACTAATTGATGATTAATAGTAAAGCTAATATTCAGCTCTGTAAGAAGCGATAATAATTCCTGCCAATACTCCTTACTTTCAGCATCGAGAATATCAATAGAGGTCGGTGCTTGAGCAATAATTTCTGCAAGTTTCGGATTTTTACTATCAAGCAGACGTAACGGATTACGTTCGGCACGATCTTTTTCTTCATTAGTTAAAATAGTATCGTGCTTTAAAAAATACTTCCGTAATTCAGTATTATACCGTTCCCGGCATTGAATATTACCCAAGGTATTGATGGCGAGTTGTAAATCCGTAAAACCGAGCAAATGCAATAATCGCATATTCATTGCGATAAGTTCCGCATCAAGCAATCGATCAGTTGAGCCAATCGCTTCACTGCCGAATTGATGAAATTGCCGGTATCTCCCTTTTTGCGGACGTTCGGCACGAAACATCGGGCCGAAATAAAAAAGTTTTTCAATCCCCCCCTGTTGATGAAGATTATTTTCTAAATACGCCCGTACCACACTTGCCGTTCCTTCAGGACGCAGTGTTAAACTTCGTTTACCGTTGTCCTCAAAGGTATACATTTCTTTTTGCACAATATCAGTTACATCACCAATAGATCGTGTAAAGAGTTCGGTCTTCTCAAAAATAGGCACATCAATACGCTGATATGCATACGTACGATAGATTTCTCCAACTGTACTCAGCAGATAATCCCACTGCTGTATTTTATCAGGAAGAATATCAGTTGTTCCTTTTAAACGCTGGTACCTCAAAAAAACACCTCTTCTCCATACATATAACGCCGTTGCGCTATACGATGTTCAGTATATGTCGCACTGAAATAATGACTCCCTGCCGGCAGCCATGAACGCTGTGCACCGATGCGTGTCTGATATGGAATCGCAACAAAATAAATATAATCAGTATGAGCCGGAAAGGCGACTGCTTTTAATGAATATTCAGATGGGCTGCAAATCGGACCCGGCGGAAGACCTTTATGTTTATAGGTATTATACGGAGACTTGTTTTTTAAATCAACAAGCAAGACACGATCTTTATGATATCCAAGTGAATATAATACCGTTGGATCAGCCTGTAGTTTCATATTACGATGCAGCCGATTTAAATACACCCCTGCAACAAGCGGACGTTCGTAACTGTGTTCTTTTCGTACTTCACTCTCAACAATTGATGCAAGTGTTACTGCCTGATGTAATGAAAGCCCGTTTGCATGAAAGTGTGCACGCATGCTTTCATTAACAACAGTAAAAAAATGGTCCAACAATCGACGAACCAGTGTTTCAGCGGTCGTATCCCGATTAAGGTAATACGTATCAGGATATAAATATCCCTCAGCAGTCGAGGCATTAATACCATATTCATGTAATAATGATTGATCGCGGCATGCTGCAATAAAATCATCTGATGAGATGATCCCAAGCTGTGCAACATTGTTCGCAACATCATTTAACCAATCACCGGGTCTTACGGTAAGCGGTATTGTTGAAATACTCCCCTTACGCAGCATACGAACCATTGCTGACGGACGCATGGATGTTGAAAAATAATACACGCCGGTTTGTATATGCTTTGCTGTTCCGGTAATTTTTAATGCAAGCTTAAAACCTATAGTAGTATCAATAATATGCTGTTTCTTCAATGATTCGGCAATACGGGCACCGGTTGTACCGTGTACAACGGTTATATATGCAGATCGTTCTTCCCCGCCGACAGGTTGGTCAAGAACAATACGTACGAGAGAGAACATCAGTATCATCGCTGCACTGATGATACTGATAACAAGAATGAACGATTTCTTCTTTCTCTGTGTTGTATTGCTGCTTCTCATAGTATTCGTTTCTTTATTCGTAATCTTTAGCGTATCGTATACGAAACAATATATAATGTCAACGAAACGACAGCAGTATTGTTTCAAATACACGACTACCTGCTGCTCTGCAAAATAGCCTATATTGAAGATATACAATATAATTAAATTTTAATTGAATAATTTAATTATTGTTCAAAAACATACACGCATAGTCTTTCCTTTCCTTGCTCTTCCCGCTATTCAGTACAGGATACATATACATACCGCTCTTTGAAATATTGGTATCCAACATAAAATTATATCTTCTTCACCAGTAAAGGGGCATCCCCATAGACATGCGCAGCACTCTTTTACAGATATGACTCTGTTTATACTGCTGTATCTGCATTCATGCAGCAGTAATAAGTATTAATGTACCCCGCGATAATACCCGGTATTATTGCAGCTCGTTATTTTTCACCCCGAATGCATACACATTCCTGCAACAACCATATATATTATAATATATAGGTTATTGAGTCGGAATATAATACTCGCATATGAGAACAAATACTATCAGGAATACTTTAAAAAGGAGATTTAAAGAGGAGGTATCGTTACTGTTGATATACTTCTTATGCAAAATAATAACGAAAGGATTACCTAATGAGGAAAAAGAAAAAAAGAAAGATTACGCATGGCATTGAAACATTCACCGCACTCGCGCATGACGGCGATGTAATTGTATCAGCACCAAAACGACCTATTCGGAATCCCTTGATTGCGTATGCTGCATGGAGAATTAAAAATCATCAGAAAAAATTAAAAGTACTCAATGGTCATCATCATGAATTTAAAGTTGACCGATGGTGGGAAGTAATACATGTTGAACATTATTTTCAATCCGCACGTGCATCATTTTCTATGGAACCGATGAAAGGACGATTTGTCCCGCTTGAGGATTTTGTTTTAAAAAATATGTATATCTGCCGTATTAATCCTGCAGTGGCATCACCGGAAACCTTAGATCATTTTTCCGCAATGAGTTATTGTATACAAAAACATAATGGGGTTGTCTATGATATTGGTCAATTATTAATGATAGCGGCACATCGCCGGAAAAATAAACCGCCTAATTCATATGAAATATTTTGGCTTGATTTCGGGGCGGAGAAAAAAGTATGCAGCGCAACGGAAACTCTCATCTGGAGAACGGGATATAATATTAATGTTTTTTCTGAATGGTGCGATGACTTAATACCGCCATGTCTATTTCTTGGATATGAAAACACATTTGACGTTATCGCTCATATGAACGACGGCGAATTAATTACACACTATCATTAACATAGCCCCGTTATTAATAATACGGCGGTTATAACTTTTCGTCTTCAAGAAAACCGGTATTAATATCACCTTTAATAAACTTTTTATTTTGCATAACTTTAATATGAAAAGATGTTGTTGTTTTCACCCCTTCAATAGTCAACTCTTCAAGCGCACGATGCATACGAAGGATCGCCTCCTCACGATTAACGCCCCAGACAATAAGTTTGGCAAGCAGGCTGTCATAATATGGTGGAATGGCATAACCGGCATAAATATGACTGTCAACACGCACCCCCAGTCCGCCGGGGAAATGCAGTGAAGTAATCGTTCCCGGACACGGTGAAAATCCATTATCAGGATCTTCAGCATTAATACGGCATTCAATCGCATGTCCCGTCAGCCAAATATCTTTTTGTGTATATTGCAATTTTTCACCGGCAGCAATCCGAATCATTTCTTTAATAAGATTAATAGCAGTAATCTCTTCAGTAACCGGATGTTCAACTTGAATACGGGTATTCATTTCCATGAAATAAAAGTCTTTCCCGTTCTCATCAAGTAAAAACTCAACCGTACCGGCGCCAACATATCCGGATGCCCGCACTCCGGCAACTGCCGCTTCACCCATGCGTTTTCGCAGTTCTTCATTTAATGCCGGTGACGGCGCTTCTTCAATTAATTTTTGATGCCGCCGTTGTATAGAACAATCACGTTCGCCAAGATGAATACAGTTACCATGCATGTCAGATAAAATCTGAATCTCAACATGCCGCGGCCGTTCAATGTACTTTTCAAAATAAATGTCAGGATTATTAAACCCTGTTTTTGCTTCACGCTGTGCAAGCGGAATATTTTCACGAAGTTGCTTCTCATTACGGCATACCCGCATCCCTTTTCCGCCGCCGCCTGCTGTTGCTTTCAATATGACCGGATACCCGATCGTTTTAACCTGTTTGACGGTTTTATCAACATCAGTAATAATATCACTGCCGGGAGTTACCGGCACACCGGCACTGCGCATTGTTTTAATAGCAGTTACTTTATCACCCATCGCATTAATCATCTGCGATGTCGGACCAATAAAAACAATATCATGCTGTGCACAAATTTCAGAAAATTGTGCATTTTCAGCAAGAAACCCATACCCGGGATGAATTGCATCAGCACCGGTAATTTCAGCAGCACTGATAATACGAGCAATATTTAAATAACTCTCAGCACTGGGGGCCGGTCCAATACAAATATCCTCATCAGAATACCGGCGGTGTAAACTCAGTTTATCACCCTGACTATGAACGGTTACCGTTTTAATACCAAGCTCTTTGCATGCTCGAATGATACGCAGAGCAATTTCACCGCGATTTGCTATTAGTATTTTCTTGAACATAATTACACCTTCAGTTTTTTTTGCCTATGATAGTTCAACGGTCATAATAGGCTGACCATATTCAATCGGATGATTATTTTCGACAAATATTTCAGTTACTGTGCCATTTACCGTTGATTTTACCTGATGCACAACACCCATTGAGAGAACAGAACCAACCTGCATCCCCGTACTGACAGTATCACCGACTTTCACCAATGCGGCGCCGCCTTTCCCCTTCCCACGTTGAAAAACACCAACTTGAACCGAACAAATATCTTCTACTGCCGGTGCAGTATTTTCTTGCATCGGCGGCACATTTTCGATGGTCGGTTGTAATGCCGTTGCATCCGCCCCCGGTGTTCGGCTGATTCGAATACGCGCTTGCGGCGTTTTTATTTCTATATGATGAACACTTGTTTTCTTTAATACACTCATTAAACCGTTAATTTCTTCAGTCTTCACAATAAAGCCTCCTGCTTCACTTACACGCGTTCAACATACGAGCCGTCACGCGTATCAACTTTTATAGTATCATCAATATTCACAAAATTCGGCACTTGTATTTCAGCATCGGTTTCAAGTGTTGCCGGTTTCATGATGTTTTGAACAGTATCCCCTTTATGCCCCGGTTCGGTCATAACAACTTTCAATACCACAAACGTCGGCAAACGAACAGCAACCGGATTGTCTTTATGAAAATCAACTTCACAGACCGTTTCTTCTTTTAAGTACTTCACTGCATCGCCGATATCTTCAGGCTGCATTATTATCTGCTCGTAATTTTTCTCATCCATAAATGTGTAATCAGTCCCGTTTGCATAGAGAAACTGCATTTCACGTGTTTCAATATATTCCTGTTCAACTTTTTCGTTTGAACGAAAATTCTTTTCGACAACCGCACCCGTTTCAAAATTTTTAATCTTTGTCTTAACAAATGCCACACCTTTACCGGGTTTAACATGTTGTGCAAATGTTATCACTGATAATTTCCCTTCATAGGTAATTACCATTCCGCGTCGAAGATCATTTACTGAGATTAAAGCCATATATACTACCTTACGTAATAAATTTTCGTATACAAAGATTTACATGCCTGACAGCAGTAAACCTGCGTGATACTATTGTACTTCCAAGAACTTATCAACTGATTTTTCAGTATTATTTTACCGGTTTGCAGCAGTGGTCTCCTAGCAGAGCATGGTATTATTACTGCATGGTATACTCTTTTATAGAATAATCAATTCCCGCGGAAATGTTGTTAACCGTATACTCTTTTTTTCTCCGACAACAACCATGTCTTCTATTCGAATACCGCCTTTTCCCGGAAGATATACCCCGGGTTCAATTGTTACAACAGCATTTTCGGGTATGGCATGATCATATCGTTCAGCGAGTGAAGGCGCTTCATGCACTTCAAGCCCGACGCCATGCCCAAGGGAATGCGTAAAATACTTTTTTAATTTATTTTTGCGGAGCACCTCCTGTGCAGTATGATGCATATCCCTGCCGGAGACCCCGGCATGTAATTGTAAAAATGCATTATCCGCCGCATCCCGTACAGCGTTGTATTTACGTCGCCATGCAGCTGATGTTTTTCCAATGAAAAATGTACGGGTTATATCACTGCGATACCCTTGATATACACAACCGAAATCAATCAGCAGCATATCCCCGTTTTTTACCGCCACCGCCCGCGGTTGCGCATGGGGCAATGCAGCATGCGCACCGGATGCAACAATCGTATGAAATGCTTTATCATCCGCCCCGCATCGGCGCATTAAGTATTCAAGTTCAATGGCAATATCCCGCTCATAAACCCCCGGCTTTACATACGCAAGTGTTTTCAACAACGCTTCCTCTGCAATATCAATCGCTTTTTGTAAAATCATCAATTCTGTTTTTGACTTTACGATACGCAATTGCTCAATAATCCCTTCTTCAGGGATACACTCAGCGTTCCCGGCAGTAGCTTTCTTTAATTGTTGCAGTGACTCTATTGTTTCAACTGTTGATTCAAACCCAATTCGATAGATCCCTGTCTTTTTATGTGAGTTCTTTTTAAATACCTCAGTATTAAATATTTTCTGTACATCAGCATATAACCTGCCTTTAAGAACATGAATCGTACAATCCTGAACCTCCACACGTGCCTGCTCAGCATATCTCGAGTCGGTTATAAAAAAAGTCGCCCCGGGGATTAGTATTACATACCCCGTTGATCCGGTAAACCCGGTCAGGTAACGAACATTGTGAATATTACGCACAAAAAAAGCATCAAGCTTTCGTTCTTTTATCGCACGATAACATTTCTGAAGTCTGCTCTTCATGATACTTCCTAAATTGTATTATGCTGATATAACTATTATATACATTGTTATTTGTTTCTCTGTAACAGCACTATCCCTATAGTATAAATAAAGTTTACCTTATGCAACAATTCAATGAGCACCGGTCAGAAAAACATTGTAATCTTTGTGGAAACACAATCCTCCGCCCTGCTTCAAGACATATTTTGTGAAACAATCCTTTAGCGGTATATAGATTAATATCTTCCCTGCATCATAGAAATACACCAATGCTATGGCATGCGCACTAAATAATCACAAACAATTATACCATACATTCTATTGAGTTTAAAAGAAGCCTTCCGGGTTCACTCTTATCACATCGGTGAGGCATAAAGAAAAAAAGATGATGGTTTATACTCTATTTAAGACACATTCTGTTGCAGCAGCAAACGTATTGCTTTGTTTATATATTACATCAATGGGCTAGACTTGCCCGTATACATTTCACCGTTTTAAAATATACCATATATTGTAAATTTTGTTCAATAATTTATAACAAACAGCAGTGCTTTATATAATAGTATGATTAATTAAGGGGTAG
>Ga0256845_1000700_pt1 | contig 29957 bp, 24 predicted proteins | sample RiftiametaG_FD_189101 | JGI IMG/M metagenome (GOLD analysis project Ga0256845, IMG submission 189101) | Tube worm associated microbial communities from hydrothermal vent at the East Pacific Rise, Pacific Ocean - Riftia | ecosystem: Host-associated > Annelida > Integument > Unclassified ...
GTAAATAATTGTTTCTGCAAGGTTAAGTTTAATTCTAAAATGCTTTATAAATTTATTTATATTTTCAGGAATAAACAAATGAAAATCTACTTTAGATTTTTCTTTTAGATTAAAGGCTTCGGTTGCAGAATTTAAAATCACCCCATAAATATTTACTTTCCCTTTAAAAATCTCTGCCATATTTTTCCAATAGATAATATTTTTGTTACATGGAGAACATGGCCTTGAAAAAACAAATATTAAAGATGGCTTATCTCCCAGCAACAATTGATCATTAACATTTTTACCATTCATATTAATAAGATCGAAATACTCTATCTTCTCACCTTTAATAAAATATGGTAAAGAATTTACTAAATCCTTATTTAAAATAATTAGCTTTATTATTAATACTAATAAAATAAAAATTATAAAATATGGAATATACCTTGAATATCTCTTCATCTTTCCTCCTGCTTCTGTTATGTAAATATATTTTAAAAAATAATTTCTAAATTTCTCTGTTTTCGTTTCGCAATATTTTTTTAAACAAGGCTTATTTTGTAGAGAGAGTGTGTATGTGTGTGTGTGAACAGAAAATTGAACACAAAACTCTATTTATAATCATATTTGATTTATTTCTGAAATCCATTCTCTTTAAAGTTCTCTCCACCTTAAATTAAATTATTATCATAACGAATAAACAAATGTCAAGTCTTTTATAATATTTTTTCCGATTTCTAATATATGCAATGTCAAAAAATCCAGCACCACTATCAGGGAATCAATTCCATAGTTTGGAATCGAGTATTGAATAATTTTTCAGACTGTATTAATATTAATTGAATGGAAAGCGATTTAATTGATAATATCTTGGAAAAATGCTTGTGAGATTACAATTTTACAAAAAAAGATCTTATTTTTTATCTAAAAACATACAGTGTACCTAAATTTAATTTCGACTATATAAATACAAGATATCTTATTTTAAAAAACTATTTTTTAAAAGAAAAAGTAAACATCCCCAAATTAGAATGGAGAATAAGGAATTCTCAATTTTGAATTCTAAATTTTTAATTAAATGACAATTCGTCGAAGCGTTGAAATGTCGAAAATGAAGGAGTTAGAGGAGAGTTTTTAGTGTTTAGTTTTAAGTGAATTCTTTTGATCTCTTCCGACTTCTTCTTACTACTTTATACTTTTATCTTTGATCTTGTGATCTCTGTAATTTCTAAAATATCAGCAATTTCCTCATTAACCAATACGTGTCCGACCGGGTGCATATTCGGGTGTGTTAAACAAGGTGAACTCACCCACCTAAAACGTATGGGTTCAAACATCACCTGTTTCCCTTCGGAACACACACCCTCGGTATGTACCGGTTCCCGGCCACTCCTTTCTGTTTCTTCGGAATTTGCTGATATTTTATCTCTTAGTAATGTGAATTCAGCTGAAAGCTGAAGGCTGTGAGCTGTAAACTCCACAAAATCCCAACCCCCAAATCCCATATCATAAATAGGCTGAACGCTGTTTTATGCCGATAACTCAGACAGCCATTCTCCCGCTTTTCTAAATTTTATCCCTTTATAATCAAAATCATCTCTTAAATTATGAACTAATTGGATTTTTTCCGATTCCGGAAATTTTTCAGAAAAATAGATCAAATTTTTATTCATTTTTTTTTCAGATAACTTAACCTCTATCATATACTCGGGAACATTATCTTTCACAATTACAAAATCGATCTCCTTTCCTGTCCTCGTTCTCATATAGTTTAATCTGACACCTTCACCCTTCGTATCCTGCAAATACCGGGTGTGCTTCAGCAAACTCAGAGCAACAGTATTTTCCAACTTTATACCATCATCACCGAGAACAAACCCCGTATCATAAAAATATAGCTTGGGTGATTTTTTAATTGATCGGTGAATTAAATTATGAAAAGGACGGATCATAAAAATTATATAAAGATCTTCGAGAATTTCAATATATTTTTTTACCGTATTCGGAGATACTTCCAAATCTTCTGAAAGTGAATTTAAAGACAAAGGCGATCCGACTCTTCTTCTAAGCATCTCTAAAAGCAATTTCATGGTTTTTACTTCATTTATTCTGCTGAAATCAAGGATATCATCCCGGACGATTTCCGAAAAATATTGATTCCTCCACCTGACCGATTCGATCTTTGATCCGGAAAGGAACGGTTCCGGGAACGGACCCAAATCTCCGAGTTTTTCTACAATTGAATAGGGAGTTTCCGACCCTTTTAATTCACTGACCGAAAGAGGGTTAAGTTTTAAATGAAAATACCGTCCTGCAAGAGAATCACCGCTCTGCCTTAAAATATCAAGCCTTGCACTCCCTGTCACAATAATTGACTGACCGGTAGGTTTGGTGTCATATATACCTTTGATAAAACTTTTCCAGCCCTCCATTTTATGAATTTCATCAAATATAAGAAGATCGGAATCCAGCTTCCATAGCCTGTTTTTTATGATATTTCTCCCGTCATAATCATCAAAATTCAAATACTGAGGATTGGTAAACTCATTTGCAATCTGTTTTGCAAGAAAAGTTTTACCAACCTGTCTCGGACCTGTCAGAAAAACCATTTTTTTCTTTAGATCTTTTAAAATCCGGTCATAAAGATACCTTTTCATATTGACATTTTTGCAGTATATTATATTTTTGTCAAGACTTTTTTGCATTTATTTGAAATTTTAACACAACCACGCCCCGAGAGAAAAATTCTCAATTTTGAATTCTAAATTCTTAATTAAATGACAATATCTGTAATTACCTAATGACACGAACAAAGTGAGTAAATGACTATAAATGACAAGTTCTGTAATCCCAAACTAAAAACTCAACACTTAAAACTTATAACTGTCTACTAACCACTAAAAACTTGTGAGCTCCGGTTGATTTCTGACTTCTTACTTCTGACTTCTTTTACCTCGTAAGCTCTGGCTGAGAGCTGATTGCTCTTTTCATTGAGAATTGGCTCCACCCGACCGTCGTCTATCCTCCGGAACGTCAAATTTATTAACTTAAATTTTAAACTCACTTCGTTCAAACATGAAAAATTTCCCCTCCGGGACGTTAAAAATCCGACTTAGACTCCTCTGCCTCCTCCGGCAAATCTCAATGAAATATCTAAGTAATGACAATATCTGAAATTACCTAATGACACGAACAAAGTGAGTAAATGACTATAAATGACAAGTTCTGTAATCCCCCGCTGAATTCTGAAAGCAACCAAATCCCAACCCCAAAATCCCAAATCCAAAATAGCTGTAATCTCCTTTGACATTGAAGAGTGAGTATGATAACTTTTTTTCAGATGAAAAACAGTCGCAAAGTTATTGTCATAGTGCTTGACAGTGTCGGTGTCGGAGCCATGCCCGATGCGGAACAATATGGAGATACCGGTGCCAACACTTTACGAACTCTTCTTGAAACAAGAAAAAATTTAAAAATCCCGAATCTGAGAAAAATGGGATTTCTAAATATTCCGGGTTTTGAAAAATACGGAAAAGAGAAACACCCAACCGCATCATTCGGAAAGATGGCTGAACTTTCCCACGGGAAAGATACGATGACGGGACACTGGGAGATGATGGGACTTATCACGGAGAAAGCCTTCCCAAGATTTCCGGACGGTTTCCCGAAAGATCTAACGGATGAATTTATGAACAGAACAGGAATGAAAGGATTTCTCGGGAACAGTGTTGCATCGGGAACAGTGATTATAAAAGATCTCGGAGAGGAACATATAAGAACAGGCTTTCCGATCATATATACTTCCGCAGACAGTGTGTTCCAGATAGCCGCACACAATGATGTCATTCCTTTAAAAAAACTTTATAAAATCTGTGAAATATCAAGAGATATCTGTAATAAGTATAATATAGGAAGGGTCATCGCCAGACCCTTCATAGGAAATTCCGGAAATTTTACAAGAACTTCAGACAGAAAAGATTATCCGATGACACCTCCCTCGGAAACCGTCCTTGACCGCTTAAAAAGCAGGGGATTTAACGTTATCGGGATAGGTAAGATTGAAGATATTTTTGCCGGCCGGGGGTTGACGGAGGCATTTCATACGGTAAATAATTCAGACGGAATGAAAATTCTTACGGAAGAGATAGAAAAGGAAAACTCCGGATTTATATTCGTAAATCTGGTTGATTTTGATATGCTGTACGGACACAGGAGAGATCCCGAAGGATATTGTAATTCGCTTGAAGAGTTTGATATTAATCTCGAGTTACTGCTGAATAAGTTAAAACCTGAAGATATTCTGATGATAACGGCAGATCACGGTTGTGATCCCGGATTTAAGGGTACTGAACACACAAGGGAGTATGTACCTATTCTCATTTACAACAAAGTGTTAAAATCGGAATTTCTCGGCATTCGCAGCACATTTTCAGATATTGGAATAACTGTTCTTGATCTTTTTGATATAGAGAGAGAAGATTTTCAGGGAGAGAAAATGATAAAAAAACAAGAGGTTAAAAATGGAAGAATTTGATAAAATATCGGAAGCATCGGAGTTTGTAAAAAAAAAGATAGGAACGGTTCCAAAAACAGGAATAGTCCTCGGCTCCGGTCTCGGTGATTTTGCAGACGGACTTGAAGACAGCATTGTTGTTCCGTACACGGAAATCCCTCATTTTAAAAATGTTTCAGTTAAAGGCCATAAAGGGAATCTTGTGAAAGGGAAAAAGGGTGGAGTTGAAATTATAGTTCTTCAAGGAAGATACCATTTTTACGAAGGATTTGATATTAAAGATGTAGTTTTTCCGGTCAGAACACTCTGTATGCTGGGAATTGAAAATTTAATACTTACCAATGCGGCAGGAGGCATAAACAGAGATTTTTCTCCGGGAGATCTGATGGCGATAACCGATCATATAAATCTCATGGGGGTAAATCCTTTAACCGGAAAAAATGACGAGAGACTCGGTCCGAGATTTCCGGATATGAGTGAAATTTATAATAAAAAAATCGAAGAGATGATCTTTGACACGGCTCAGGATCTCGGGATAGTTCTTAGAGAAGGAGTTTATGCGGGATTAAGAGGTCCCTCTTATGAGACTCCGGCAGAGATAAGAATGCTTGCAACAATCGGTGCGGATGCAGTAGGAATGTCAACAGTTCCCGAGAGTATTGTTGCCATGCATACAGGAGTCAAGATCGGCGGTATTTCATGCATTACAAATCTTGCTGCCGGAATTTCCTCAAAGCCTCTTGATCATAAAGAAGTTACGGAAACAGCTCTAAAAGTCAAATCGGATTTTATCCGCCTTCTTGAAGCTGTCATTAAAAATCTTTAAAATTGCAACTTATTATATTTTGATTTAAAATAAGATACTAATCTGATAAAATCGGAGAGAGGAGATCTCATGGAAGAGAAAAATATTAACGAAGTAACAGCAATGGTTGAAAATCTTTTTAATTTAATTAAGGACAGAGATATCAACCATTTTGATTTTTTTGGACTCGGGAAAACTTCAACTCAAAAAGAGATCGAAGATATTTATTATAATTTCAGACTTGAATTCTCAGAAGAAAATGCCAACCTCATAACCGATCCTGCAATTAAAGAAAAATTTGATTTCCTAAGAGAGAGAGGGAGAAAAGCCTACGAAGTTATATCCGATTATAAAAAGAGAGCCGAATATGAGAAGAATGGATTTAGAGATAAACCGGAAGAAAAACCCGAAGAAGAAGATCCGCATGAAATAGCAAAAAATTATTATAAAAAAGCAAAAACACTTTATCAACAGCAAAAATATGATATTGCCGCTTCAATTTTATCCAAAGCAGTTGAATTAGATCCGAGGGCGGATATATTTCTCTTGCTCGGCTTGTGCCAAACAAATATTCCGATGCAGAGAAGAGATGCGGAACAAAATCTTCTTAAGGCTGCAGAACTTGAGGAGTGGAATGCAGAACCTTACGCCGGACTTGGAATGCTTTTTTTGCAGGAGAGACTTGTAAAGAGAGCAGAAAGTTATTTTCGTAAAGCTCTTGAGATAGAGCCGGATCACCAGCTGGCAAAAAAGAAACTTCATGAAGTGGCAGGAAGACCGACAAAAGATCTTCTCGGTGACGCCCAAAAAACTTTAAAAAAAGTATTTCCGTCTTTTTTCGGGAAGAAAAAAAAGTAAAACTTTTTTAACAATTTTTCAGATCGGCTTTTCCATTTCAATAAACTGTGGTATAATTGCATTTTTCCGAAACCGAAAATTCACATCCTGAAGTTCAGGTAATCATAGAATAAAAAATCAAAGGGTTAAAAGGAAATTATTTAAGAGGAGAATAGCATGGAAAATTCTATTATTTCCAAGATAAGAAACATTGGTATCGTTGCTCACATTGATGCAGGGAAAACCACAACAACAGAGAGAATTTTATTTTTTACGGGAATCACCCATAAAATAGGAGAAGTCCATGACGGACAGGCTGTGATGGATTTTATGAAGCAGGAACAGGAGAGAGGAATAACAATTACATCTGCTGCCATTACTGCACAATGGAAAGATCACCACATTAACATAATAGATACACCCGGACATATAGATTTTACACTTGAAGTTGAAAGATCTCTTAGAGTATTGGACGGAATAGTTATGGTTCTTTCATCAGTTGACGGAGTTGAACCCCAAAGTGAAACAGTCTGGCATCAGGCAGACAGATATAAGGTCCCGAGAATAGCATTCGTAAATAAGATGGACAGACAGGGGGCAGATCTTCATAATGCGGTGCATATGATGAATGAGATGCTCGGAGCCAATGCAATTGCTTACCAACTGCCCATAGGAAATGAGGAAAACTTCTCAGGAATAATAGATCTTGTTGAGATGAAGGCAATAACTTATAACAAATTAGACCAGGTTGAAAGTGAAATACCGGAAGAACTTAAAAAAGAAGCTGAAGAGGCAAGAGAAAAGCTGGTGGAAAAATTATCGGATTTTAACGATACTGTAATGGAAAAATATCTTGAAGGTAAAGAGATCACTTCGGAAGATATTATTACAGCCACAAGGGATGCTGTTTTAAAACTTCTTATCACTCCTGTTTTCTGCGGTACTGCATTTAAAAATAAAGGAGTAAGACTTCTTCTCGATGCAGTAGTTAACTATCTGCCGTCTCCAATCGACAGAGGAATTGTTCTCGGTTTTGATATGAACGATCCTGAAAAAACTTTATCGCGGAAACCTTCATGGAAAAGACCTTTCTCAGCTCTTGCATTCAAGATCATTAATGATAATTTTGTCGGACAGCAGACATTTATCAGAGTATATTCCGGAACTCTAAAAACAGGAAATTATATTTATAATTCTACCAAAGATAAGAGAGAGAGAGTGGGAAGGATTATGCGTATCCACGCAAACAGGAGGGATGATCTTACCGAAATAAAAGCAGGAGACATTGCAGCTCTTATAGGAACAAAATTTACAACAACCGGTAACACACTATGTGATGAAGACGATCCGATAATACTTGAAAATATCCACTATCCCGAAACTGTTATTGATCTTAGAATATCTCCGGTCACGGTTAAGGACAGAGATAAACTCGGTATTGCTCTTAATAAAATGGAACTTGAGGATCCCTCTTTCAAGGTCAAATTTGACAATGAGACGGAAGAAACGGTTATATCGGGAATGGGAGAACTTCACCTTGAAGTTATTGTCGACAGATTGAAGAATGAACATAAAGTCGATGTCGAAGTCGGAGAACCATCCGTTGCATTCAGAGAGACGATAACAAAAGAAGCAAGATATGAATATAAATTCAAGAAACAGACCGGCGGTCACGGACAGTATGCTCACATCGATTTCAGGCTGGAACCAAATCCCGGAAAGGGAATTGAGTTTGTAGACAGAATAAAAGGAGGAAATGTTCCGAGAGAATATATTCCTGCAGTAGAAAAGGGATTCCGAAGCATTATAGAGAAAGGACTTGTTGCGGGTTATCCGATGGTTGACCTTAAGTTCACTCTTATTGACGGAAGTTTTCATCCGGTTGATTCAAGTGAAATGGCCTTTAGAACATGCACGGAAATTGCCATGCGTGAAATAATTAAAAAAACAGCTCCAAAACTTCTCGAACCTATGATGAAAATTGAGATAAACACTCCGGATGATTATATGGGGGAAGTTATCGGAGATATTAATCGCAGAAGAGGACAGATCAATAATATGAGAAGGTTCAGGAAAGGTTCTCAAAAACTCGGAGGTCAGGTACCGTTGATGGGAGTATTCGGTTATGCTTCAACATTGAGAACAATCTCAAGCGGACGTGCAAACTATTCGATTGAATTTTTGAAATATTCTCCTCTTCCTCAGTCCATAGCAGAAGAAGTTATTGAAGAGAGAAAGAAAAAAGAGTAATAAAAAGATAGCAATCATCTCCGGTATCAATTTTTCTGTTATTGAAATAAACAGTTTAATATTGTAAAATATTTATATATCTATTTCATTTCTTCACAGGGTTGATTTTATAAAGGGGATTAATCGGTTTGCAGAATAAGCTAAATGTTGTTTTACTTTTTTTAATAATATTTAATAAATGATTTTTAATTCTACTGAATTTTTGGTTTTTTTCACAGTCATATTTACAGTATATTTCGTTTTGCCATCTAAATTCAGATGGATTTTTCTTCTTATTTCAAGTTATCTGTTTTACGGATATTCAAATGTAATAAACATTTTTTATCTGTTAATTCCAACAATAATCGTCTGGTTTTTATCTTTAAGAGTTGGTTTGATCAAGAATAAGGTTAAGAGAAAAATTGTATTCACAATATCAATTATCTCCTCCATATCTTTCCTTCTCTACTTTAAATATACGGATTTTTTTTTGAAGACCCTTAATTCGATCGGGGATTTTTCCGGAATTCAAATTAAGTTTACATTGCCGGGATTATTGATACCTATGGGAATATCTTTTTTTTCTTTTAAACTTGTCAGCTATTCTGCAGATGTTTTTCTCGGAAAAATAAAACCTGAAAAACATTTCGGATATTTTGCTCTATACGTCTCATTCTTTCCTCAAATTCTAATGGGACCAATTGAAAGAGCAGGCAATTTTCTGCCGGAATTAAGAAAAACAATAAATTTTGACATAGAAAGAATTATTAAAAATCTTCAGTTGGTCGCATGGGGACTGTTTAAAAAAATTGTGATTGCAGACAGACTCTCTGTTTTTGTCAATGATGTATTTGCCTCCCCGGAAAATCAGGGGATAAACCTGCTTTTCGGATTATATTTTTATGCAATTCAAATTTACTGTGATTTTTCCGGATATTCTGATATTGCAATCGGTATAGCACGAATACTTGGATTCCGATCGATGGAAAATTTCAATTTTCCATATTTCAGCAGAAACATTAGAGATTTTTGGAACAGATGGCATATTTCTCTTTCCACATGGCTAAGGGATTATCTATTTCTTCCCATAGCGTATTCGACTTCAAGAAAATTAAAAAAAGAAAAATATATAAAAATTAAAAGTGATTATATTATGTATGGAACAGGAATGTTTATTACAATGTTTATAGGGGGACTATGGCATGGTGCTTCATGGACATTTGTAATATGGGGAATGTTGCACGGTATTTTCCTGATAGTTGGTTATTCAACAAAAAAAGTGAAAAAAAAAGTTTTTAAAAAATTGAAAATTATTAGATTAAAAAAAATTAAAGACATACTCTCCATATTCATTACATTTAATCTTGTATCATTTGCGTGGATATTCTTCAGGTCGGAGTCTTTTACAAAAGCGATTCAATATTTAAAAATGATCAATTTAAAAGTTCAAAGTTCCGGTATCGGACATTTAAAGCTGAATATTATTTTCGTTATTGTTTTTTTAAGTATCGAATATACCTTAAAAAAAATTGATGCAAGGAATGGAGATAAATCCTTTCCCATCGGTTTAAGAGCTGTATTTCTCGCTTTTACTATCTGTATTATTTTATTATTATCCGTCGATAGCAGCAATGAATTTATCTATATGAGATTCTAATGAAAAAAACATTAAAAATAATAATAATTTTTCTTGTTTCTCTGTTTTTTTTTGACAGGTCTCTTTCTCTAATCATTCAATATTCCGAAAATAATTTTTTTGACAAAGGGTTGCTGGAGAAACCACTAAAGAAATATTTGAAATTTAATGATATTAACACTCTACTTATTGGAACCTCCAGAACATATGAAGCTATTCATCCGGTATATTTAAAAAATATTAAAGATATGAAGATCCTGAAAATTGCATTTTCCGGACATGGTCCGAAATACAACTACTTCTTCTATAAATTATATCGAAAAATCAATAAACAACCTGAATATTTAATATATGGCGTCGATTATTTCATATTTACATTAAAAACTTCAATTGGAGTATTGTCGGATATCGTGATTGATGAGCCGTATAAAATAAGAATCAACCTCTTATCTCCTTCATTACTTCTTCTAAAAAACAAATTTTGGAATGATATTTTTTTAAATGATTTTGCAACACTTCTCAATTATAAACAGAGAAAATCAAAATATACCTTTTTGACTTCACTTCAAACCTACTCCGGACAATTAAAACATAGCAGCTCTAATCAAAAAATTATTACAAAAGCAGATAAGAAATATAAAAGAAAAATCTATTTGGGAATTCCTGGGGTTGAGGGGATTTACTTCGAAAAACTTCTCGGTTTGTTAAAAAAGGATAATGTTAAAGTTATATTAATATCGATCCCCGAATATATAGGGACTTATAAAACAAATATATTCAGGAGATATTTTATGAAAGATCTCGGGGATCTGGAGGATAAATATAAAAACATTGTAGTAATGAATTTTAATAAACCCGGAATTTTCCCTTTGTCAAATGAAAAATATTTTCTTGACGGAGGTTATGGAAAAGGAAATTCTCATATGACAAAAGAGGGAGCAAAACTTTTCAACCAAATATTATCAAAAAGAATTAAAAAATATCTACTGAATAACAAAAAGAGAAACAATTGAATTGATAAGTAAAAATCTATTTATAAGAATTTTTTAACATTTTCAAAAGGGTTTTTCTCGGTAGCACTCTTTTCATCTGAAGACCGAAACTATACATAACCCCGGGAATCCCCAGAAGTTTTCTCTTTTTAAATGATCTTATCGCAGATTTAGCTACTTTTTCCGGACTATGGTTAAAAATACTTTTTGAACCTTTTTTCTTATCAAGTCCGGTATATTCAAGCATCTCCGTGACAATTCCTCCCGGAGCAAATGAGGAAATTGTTATATTTTTATTCTCATTTTCAGCATAAAGAATCTCCGTGAATGCCTGAGCAGCATGTTTTGAAGCACAATAGACATTTTGATAGACAAGAGGGAAAAGTCCTCCCATACTTGTTATGTTTAAGATCGCTCCACCATTTTTCTTTTTAAAATAATCTAAAAAAAGAAGTGATAATCTCATCAAAGCTTTAAAATTAACCTCGATTATCTTTTCATATATCTCATATTTCTCTATTTCAGAGAGAGAGAAATCGGTAACTCCCGCATTGTTTATCAGAGCATAAACATCTCTTTGAGAAATACTTTTTTCAAAAAGATTTTTTACACTTTTCGGATCAGACAGATCACTTTTAATAATTAGAACCTCTGTTCCATATTTTTTTTCGATATCATTTTTCAGCTCTTTCAGACGTTCCGTTCTCCTTGCTGAAATGATAAGATTCGCACACTCATTTGATGCAAGTTCTATTGCAATTGATCTACCGAGCCCACTTGAAGCACCGGTTACAAGAACCCATCTGTTTTTAAAATTCAATCCCGCCATATTTTTATTATAACAGAAAAAAAGCAATTCTCAATTATTTAAAAGTTGTTACTTTTCTATTTGATTCCAAATCCAACCGGCCAGTTATATGGTTTTTTTACAACAGCGGTCTCTTTTTGAAAATATCTTCCATATCTTAATTCACATAAATATTTTCCGGGACTTTGGTTTGGACTTTTCCAAACGAAAGAATGAATTCCTTCACTTCTCTTTAATTTGTAAGTTATAAGTTCTCTACCGGTAATATCTTTAATTGTCAATTCAGGGGTGAATCCGAGACGCTTCCCGATAAGATAATATATTACCGTTCCCGAAAGTTCGTTAGGGGTTGTCAACGGTCTGTCTCCCGATAAAAGAAAATTTCCCCAGAAAGCTCTATCTGAAAAATTTTTCACCGGTTTAGATTCAATCTTAAACAGATGAACATGCTTTGCAAGAATTTTATTATTCAACTGTCTTAAAGGATAAATATCCGTAGAATATATACCTCTTCCGTATGTTGCTATGATCAGATCATTCTCTCGCGGATGAATTTTTATGTCCATCACAGGAACTTTAGGTATATTATTGTTAAATCTTATCCAATTATCTCCTCCGGAGAAACTTACAAAAACCCCATTCTCCGTTCCTGCAAAAAGCAGATCCTGATTCATACTGTCTTCAACAATAACATTAACAGACCCTGACGGAAGTCCTTTTCCAATATTTTTCCAGCTCTTTCCGAAATCATCCGTCCTTAACACATAGGAAGAAAAATCATCAAATTTGAATCCGGATTTTGTAACATATGCTCTTGATAAACTTGATGATGAAGAAAAAACAGATGTTACCCAGAAATTTTCAGGACAGCCGGATTCGGAAATTGCTTTAGTAACTTCACTGATGCTCTTCCCGTAATCTCTTATCAAGTGAACTTTACCGTCATCGGTTCCCGCCCAGATAAATCCGGCTTTTAAAGGAGATTCCGATATGGAAGTTATTGTACAATACATCATATGTCCTCTTCCGGCTATTTTTTTTGCATTATTTCCGGTAAGATCCGGCGTGATCTCCCTCCAGTGATTACCCCTGTCAACAGACATCAACAAAAATTGACTTCCGGCAAAAATAATTTCCGGATTATGGGGGGAGATCATCAAAGGCGGAGTCCACGGAAATCTGTATGGAGGTATCCCCTTCTTCCTTTTCGGTTCGATATTAACCCTGACACCCTTTAACATATCTACTCTCAAATGCCCGCCGAACTGTGTTGTAGTATAACCGAAACGATTATTTGAGGGATCAACTTTAAAATACATTCCATCCCACATCCCGACAAGAGACCAATCTTCAATTGTAATACCTCCCGACCATCCGTTTGAGGGTCCTTTCCAGACCTCATGATCCTGAAGTCCGACATAGATATTGTAAGGATCGGCCATATCCGTCTCTACGGTATAAGCTTCTCCGAGAGGAATATTGTACAGATGATCCACGGTTTTTCCACCGTCATAACTGACATACAGACCTCCATCACTCCCAATCATCATATGAAGCGGATCAACAGGATCTATCCAGAATGTTCTTACATCTCCAAACATATTTAGAAAAAATTTTTTGGGAGGCCACTTTGCATCAACCCAACTTTTACCCCCGTCAAAGGATGAACTAAGGTTAACCCCGGTAACCAAAATATGGTTATTGTTTTTTTGATCAACATATATTTTATTAAAAGAATAAGCTGCTTTTGAACTGACATTATCATTTGAACCGTTCATTTTTTTCCAATGTGTGCCTGCATCGGTGGTCTTATAAACTTCCCCGCCAATAAGAGAATCAAAATATGGATCTTTCATCTTATTAAATTCCATACTTTTTTTTATCTTCTTCACATTCTGTTTCGGATTCAGATTCTCAATTACCGCATAGAGTGATTTAGGGTTTTTGTTGAAAATCGCAAGTCCTATTCTTCCGAGTTTTCCGGAAGGCAATCCGTTTTTAAGTTTTTCCCATGATCTTCCTGCATCCGTTGTCCGGAATATCCCGCTCTTATCACCTCCGGCTTCATAATTCCAGGGAGATCTGTATTTTTCATATGTTGCGACATATAGGATCTTAGGATTTTCAGGGTTTATAACAAGATCTATCACACCGGTATTTTCATCAAGAAAAAACACCCTCTTCCAGCTCTTTCCGCAATCCGTACTCTTGTATACTCCTCTCATTTTATTCGGAGTAAAAAGATGCCCCATTGAAGCAACATAAATAGTATTTGTATCATCCGGGTCTATTACAATTTTTGATATATGATGGGAATCTTTTAATCCCATATTTTTCCAATTTTTTCCTCCGTCGGATGAAAAATATATTCCGTTTCCCGGATGGGAAAGACGAGCATTGTAAGATTCTCCCGTACCGACCCATATCCTGTCCGGATCTTTCGGATCAATTGCAATATCGCCGATCGATAGAGCATTCTGATCATCAAACACCGGGATAAAAGTTGTCCCGTTGTTTACGGTTTTCCAGACTCCGCCATTCCTCGAACCCACATAGAAAGTATGATTATTCCGAATATTACCGGATTGAGGAACGGCAATACACGATATCCATGAACCTGTCCTGTATGGACCCAAATTTCTATATTTAAAATTTTTTGCAATATCTTTATAGTCAAGTGAAAAAACATTTATGCTCAATATGGAAACAGCTACCAATATTAACACTATTTTTCTCATATTCATCTCCTTTACAAACTGACAATATACCAAAACTAAAAGGTGTTGTAAAAACATTGATTGAAATAGATTTTGCCATATGATATTATCGCCATTAAACTCTATGAATACCGATAACAAAAGATATCTTGATAAAAAAAAGGAAGCCTGGAAGATATTTGACTCCATTTTTGAAAGATATGATATTCTAAACCACATTCTCTCTTTCGGACAGGATTTTTTATGGAGAAAAAGAATTACAAGGGTCTTAACTGACAGAAAAGACATCAGACTTCTTGACATTGCAACAGGAACTTGTGATGTTCTAATTGATTTCCTTAAAAGCAGAGATAATGATAATGTTTTTGCCTGCGGAATGGATATGTCATTAAATATGCTGAAATACGGGGAAAAAAAATTATTTAAACATAAATTTAAAAGTAAATGGAGTCTTTTTCGCTCCGATGCAAATTTACTTCCTCTTCATGACAATGAATTTAACGTTGTAACTATTTCATTCGGAATAAGGAACATGACCAACCCTCAAACAACTCTTAAGGAGATGCACAGAATTTTAGATCCCGGAGGAGAAGTAGTTATACTTGAATTTTCACTGCCTGCAAACATTATAATTAAAAAACTTCATCTCTTCTATTTAAGAATATTTATTCCCTTTCTCGGAAGAATAATTTCAGGAAATTTCGGAGCATATAAATACCTGAATAAAACGATTGAAACATTTCCCTACGGAGAAAAATTTATAGATATAATGAAAAAAGCTGGATTCTCAAACTGCAGCAGGAAACCGATGACTTTCGGAGCGGTCACACTTTACCGCGGTAAAAAAGTAAAATGACAATTAAACCGTTTAATAATGAACTCTTATCGTTTCAAGAGATAAAGAAAAGGAGTGATTATATCCTGGAAATTCTGGAGGAAAGTCTGCTTTTAAACAATTTTGTCAGACTCGAAATCGATATAAAAAAAACCGATCTTCTCAGCTGGGTCGGTTCCAATTCAGCTCCATCCGGATTTTATTTCAGAGAAAGATCAAATAATGAGATCGAGATAGCCGGATCGGGTGAGCTTATATCCATAAAAGAAGATAGTTCGGTCGATAAAGATGAACTTTTCCTCTCCATAGAGAGACAACTTGAGGAATTACCGAAAACAGTCAGGTTTTACGGGGGCGTCTCTTTTTTTAATCAAATAAAAGAGGAGAATTGGGAGCCATTCGGCAATATACATTTTTTTGTCCCGAAAATAGAATTAATTCATTCACGCAATAAATATACATTCGCAATCAATATCCTTTCCGATAATTTTGTACGGAGTGATATAGAGAGTGAATTTGACCTCATAATCCACTCACAAGATATTCTCAATAACAGTCGGAAAGAGATCAAAAATATCTCCGGTAATCCTGACTATGAAGGCTGGGTAAAAAATATAAATTTATATTTAGATAAAATAGATGAAGGAATAATAAGTAAAATAGTTGCTTCAAGATGTATGAAAATCTCATTCGCCGAAAAAATGAATCCTTGGGGTATTCTGAAAAGCTTAAGAGAACATAGTGAAAAATGCACGGTTTTTCTATTTAATTTTGACAAAGAATTCTTCTTTTTAGGAGCAACTCCGGAGATGTTGTTTGAACGGAGCGGGAAAAATTTGAAGACTGAAGCTGTTGCCGGAACCAGACCTGCCGATCCGGACAGAAGTATATCCGAAAAATTTGCAAAAGAGCTTTTAAATTCAGACAAAGAGAACAGAGAACATAATAATGTTGTATCATTCATCAAAAAAAAATTAGATCCGTTGTGTAATTCTATTGCGGTATCTGAAAAAAAATCTTTAAAACTATCAACATTACAACATATTTATACTAAAATAGAGTGTGTTCTTAAAAACGGGATTGGCGATCGGGATATTCTATTTTCCTTAATGCCAACTCCCGCTGTTTCTGGGAACCCTATGGAAATAGCAATGAAAATTCTCAAAGATACGGAATCATATGACCGAGGGTGGTATTCGGGAGCAGTCGGGTTTGTCAGCAAAGATAAGACCTCCCTCTGGGTCTCAATACGCTCCGGACTTATAAAGGGTAAAGATATCAATCTCTATTCCGGTGCAGGAATAGTTTCCGGTTCGGATCCGGAAAAAGAGTGGCAGGAGTCTGAGTTAAAACTGAAGAAATTTAAGGAAGTGATTACATATGAACATTGACAATGTTCAAAATATAAATTACCTCTGGTCAGAGCTTATAATGGAGGAGCTTTTCAGAAACGGAATTAAATATATCTGTATTTCTCCGGGTTCAAGATCCACTCCTTTGACTTTGGCTGCGGCAAAACACAAGGAGTTAGTTAAAAAAATTCACTTTGATGAAAGAGGACTTGCATTCTATGCTTTAGGGATAGCATCGGCTACAGGTGAACCGGTTGTAATTGTTTCAACTTCCGGAACTGCGGTAGCCAATTTTTTTCCTGCATTGATTGAAGCCTCTAAAAAGAAACTTCCTCTCATTTTCATTACTGCCGACAGACCACCGGAACTTAGGAAAAGCGGATCCCTCCAGACGATTGATCAACCGGGAATTTTCGGAAAATATGTGAGGTGGGAAACCGATCTTCCGGTTCCGGATAAAAAGATAAGACCGGAATTCATTCTTACAACAGTTGATCAGGCAATATTTATGGCAAGAAATCCTCTTCCCGGTCCTGTCCATATCAACTGTATGTTCAGAAAACCTCTTGAACCTATAAAGAGCAAAGAAGTACATGAAGATATAATTCCGATTGATGAGAGATGGAAAAACAGCAGATCACCATTCACAACCTATTTTAAAAAAGAAGAAAAGATAAAAGAAAAAACAGTTAAAAAATTGACCGACATAATAGAGAAAACAGGGTCAGGGATAATTGTGGCGGGAAAACTGAGGAATATAGACGAAGCAAAAGCCGTTGTAAAACTATCGGAACACTTAGGTTGGCCCCTATTCGGAGATATCGTTTCGGGAATAAGAAATTTACCGGGGAAAAACAGTATAAATAACTGGGACCTTCTTCTTCTCAATAATAATCTTTTTAAAGAAGAGGTTAATACAATTATTCATCTCGGAGGTAGAATAACTTCAAAAAGGTGGTATGAATTTATTAAAAAAAACAGACCTGAAAACTATATCACAATTTTAAACCACCCCTTGAAAAATGACCCGCTCCATTTAGTTTCACACCGTATTTTCTCTTCACCCTGTCTTTTTGCAAATGAGATCATAAGAAATAGTGCAAGAAAAGAGCGGTCAAGTAAAATTGCATCTCTTCTGAAACTGTCAGATAAAACAGGAATGATAATAAAAGAATTCATAAATAGTCGGAACAAGCTGGATGAGATCTTTGTTACGATGGAGATTTCAAAACTTGTTGAAGATGAAACTATTTTATTTCTTGGCAACAGTATGCCAGTAAGAGATATGGATATGTTCTATTACGGAGGGAAAAAGAAGATTTTATGGGGAGGAAACAGAGGTACAAGTGGAATTGACGGTAATATTGCATCGGCATCAGGTTTTTCCGAGGGTTCAGAAAGACCCTTAACTTTAGTTATAGGAGATATTGCCGCATTACACGATCTTAACTCTCTCTCCATTGCATCAAAATCCAAAAAAAGTTTTAACGCCGTAATTCTGAATAACAACGGAGGAGGGATCTTTTCCTATCTACCGGTTTCGGATTATTGGGGAGATTCAAAGAATTATTTTACTACACCACATAACCTGAATTTCAAAAAAGCAGCGGAAATGTTCGGATTCGGTTATTATAAAGCTTCAGATAAAAATGAGTTTAAAAAAAGTTTCAAATCCGCTTTGAAAAGCGAAAAGAATAATCTTATTGAAGTTTTTATAGATATGGAAACAAGTGTTGAATCACACAAAAAATTGATAGAAAAACTTGTGGATTTTTATAATATTTCCAATGGAGGCAAATCAGAATGAGTGAATTTAACTGGATAAAAAGCGGTGAATATCAGGATATCGAATATCATAAATTTGATGGAATTGCTAAGATAACAATAAACAGACCTGAAGTCAGAAATGCATTCCGCCCGTTAACCGTGTCCGAAATGTCAAAAGCACTTGATGATGCAAAAGAAGATGAAAATATAGGAGTGATAATTTTTACCGGGAAAGGAGATAAGGCATTTTGTTCCGGCGGAGATCAGAAAATAAGAGGTCATTCGGGATATACGGACGAAAAGGGTGTAAACAGACTTAACGTTCTTGACCTTCAGATTCAGATACGAAGATGCCCTAAACCCGTGATAGCAATGGTAGCGGGATATGCAATAGGAGGAGGACATGTATTGCACTTGATCTGTGATTTGACTATAGCTGCCGATAATGCGGTCTTCGGACAGACCGGACCGAAAGTGGGTTCATTTGACGGAGGTTACGGTGCAAGCTATATGGCAAGAATCGTCGGTCAAAAAAAGGCAAGAGAGATATGGTTTTTATGCCGTCAATATAGTGCCGAAGAAGCATTGAATATGGGGCTTGTGAACACAGTCGTTCCGATAAAGGATCTTGAGAGGGAGACAATCGCATGGAGTAGGGAGATATTACAAAATTCTCCTACGGCAATAAGATTATTGAAATCAGCCTTAAATGCCGATTGTGACGGGCAGGCAGGGTTGCAGGAACTTGCCGGAAATGCGACAATGCTCTATTATATGAGTGAAGAGGCAAAAGAGGGAAGGAATGCTTTTATTGAAAAAAGAAAGCCGGATTTTAAAAAATTCAAAAAAAATCCCTAAAAAAAATGGAAAAAAAAAGTAAGTTTAAAATATGGATAGAAGCAGCCAGACCTAAAACCCTCCCCGCAGCTTTTGCACCGGTTCTTATAGGTTTTACAATTGCCGTTAAAAATGGAGAACAACACTATATAACTGCAATTCTAACATTGATTGCCGCTCTATTGATCCAGATTATGACAAATCTGGTTAACGACTATGCAGACTTTAAAAAGGGTAAAGATACGGATAAAAGGATCGGTCCGGTCAGGGTTACACAGAAAGGGCTTGTATCCCCCAAAGAGATGATTATTTCAATCATTTTAAATATTGTGCTAATTGTTATCGTTTCCATATATCTCGTTATCAGAGGTGGAATACCGATACTGATAATAGGAATACTCTCAATTGGTGCGGGTATTCTCTACACTGCGGGTCCTAAACCTCTCGGTTATATGGGTCTCGGAGATATTTTTGTATTTGTCTTTTTCGGACCTGTTGCAACTGCCGGCACATATTACGTTCAATCTCTCCATTTTAATCTCACATCATTTTTTGCCGGATTCGGTCCGGGATTATTGTCCGTGGCTATTCTCGTTATAAATAATATTCGCGACAGAGAATGTGACGAAGATACGGGTAAAGACACTCTTATCGTTATGTTCGGTCGAAAATTCGGCAATTATGAATATTTTCTTTCGGTAATAACCGCTCTCTTTCTTCCGGTAATCCTATTCTTTCTCGGAGCTGAAAAAAACTTTTCACTGTTGACAATACTTCTTTTGATACCTATGATAAAACCCTTCAAAACCGTCTTCTCCGGTGCAGAAGCTAAAACTCTCATGCCTCTTCTGGCTTATACGGGTAAAATACTTCTTCTCTACTCAATTATATTTTCAACAGGATGGCTTATATCTTTCCCCTGAACAGGGTAACGATGAAAATATCTCTTTATGCTTTTAAATTCAATATAGATTTTATAATACCTTTTAACACCGGTAAAAATATTATTAATAAAAAAGAGGGAGTTCTCCTCCAACTTACCGAGAGAAACGGTTCTACCGGTATTTCGGAGATCTCTCTTCTCCCCGGTTTTACACAAGGTAATATTTTGTCTGCAACGGAAGAATTAATAAGGATAAAAAATCATTTTAAAAAAGATGACTTTCCCGAAAAAATTTCCGATCTGTTTCTTTACACAAAAAAATTATCCGGAGAACTCAACCTTTCATCACAAGTCGCTTTTGCACTTGATTCGGCTCTTCTTGAAATCTATGAAAAAACCAAATCCGAACAAGCATTTAATTTATTGAACTATTATAAAAAAGAGTATTCAACACCTCCCTGTATAAAAGTTAATACCCTTATCGTTCCGGATGAAGATCCGGAAAAAACGCTGATTACACTAAGAAAAATTGTTTCAGCCGGATTTGATACGATCAAGATAAAGACAGGCAGAATGAAATTGGAAAAAGAAAACAGATTATTAAAACTGATATCGGATAAATACAAAGAGAGATTGAGAATCAGAACAGATTCAAATATGAAAATGTGTTTTACAGAAGCTAAAGAGCTCTTTCGCGGGGTCAATCCACAAATGGTCGAATATGCTGAAGACCCCTTCACGGATTTCAAGAATATTCCCCGATTCTTTTCTGAGACCGGAATAAAAACCGGAGTTGACCTTACCGATCAAAATATAGATCTTAAAAAAATAATATCTATGGATGGATTAGGTTCAATAATAATAAAACCCGCTCTTACAGGCGGAATACATAATATTGAAAATATTTTTAATATTTGCAGAAAAAAAGATATTCCGCTCATATTCAGTTCACTGTTTGAAACCGGAATCGGACTTATAAATATTGCGAAAGTTTCAACTCTGTTTGATTATAAAAAAAGCCCGATGGGACTGGATACGTTAAAATATTTAAAAAAAAGCCCGCTGACAAATTTAAATATAATTAAAAACGGGATTTTATGCCCGTATAAATCTGAATTTTCGAATTTGACTGAAAAGATATTCATACAAAATTCTTTAGAGAGGATAATGTGAAAAAAATTTTATGCCCGATATTTTCTCATTCCCGAAAATCACCCGATTCCGTTGCAATTTTTTCAAAGATTGAGAAAACCACATATTATGATTTGAATCTTTTGATCAATAAAATCTCTATGAAACTAAAATCACTGGGAATCGGAGCAGGCGATAGAGTTCTCATAAGATCCAAAAACAGCTTTGAATTAATAGTTACTATATTTTCCCTTTTAAGGCTAAATGCAACGGCTTGTCCTCTAAATTATAGATTTCCCAAATCAAAGATCTCAAATATTGCTGAAAATATTAATGCAGCATCTTTTATTTTCTCCGAAGATGAGAAAATAAATATCCAAAATATAATCTCTTACAGTCTGACTGATATATTTTCAGATAAATCACAATATATTAAAGATATAATACCGGAACTTGATCTTGAGCAAGATGCTACAATAATCCTCACTTCAGGTTCTTCAGGTATGGAGAAAGCAGTCCTTCATACAATTGGGAACCACTATTATAGTGCACTCGGTTCAAATGAGAATATAAAACTTATAAAGGGAGACATTTGGCTTCTCAGCCTTCCTCTATTTCATATCGGGGGTCTTGCAATTCTTTTCAGAGTGTTTTTAGCAGGTGTATCGGTTTTTCTTTCGGAAGACGGCAAATCATATAAGAGTGATATTTTAAATTTTGATATTACACATGTTTCATTAGTAGAATCACAACTTTCGGATCTGATGGAGACAGTAAAAAAAAACGGGAAAAAATTCCCGAAAAGTCTGAAAGCAATACTAATTGGAGGCGGACCAACCTCCGTATCTTTATTAACTGAAGCAATTAATTTCGGAGTACCTCTCTATTCAACTTACGGTATGACGGAGATGTCTTCACAGATCACTACATCTCCCGAACCCTTAAAAATAGATGATCCGGGGCATTCGGGGAAACTACTCCCTTATAGAACTTTAAAAATTGATAAACGCGGAGAAATATTTGCAGGAGGAAAAACTCTTTTTAAAGGTTATATTAAAAAAGGGAAAGTGATTGGAAGAAAAGAGGATCACCGGTTTCCAACCGGAGATATGGGAATGATTGACAAGAGAGGACTCCTTTATATTAAAGGGAGATCTGACAATATGTTTATCTCCGGAGGCGAAAATATATATCCCGAAGAGATTGAGATCGAACTTCTGAAAATAAAAAAAATTATCGATGCAACCGTAATTCCCGTTAGAGATAGTCGTTTTGGATTAAGACCTGTCTGTTTTTTAAAAGTAAAAAATAACTTTTCCTATACAAAAAAAGAACTTACTTCAATTATGAAAAAAAGCCTTCCCTCCTTTAAGATCCCCGTCAGACTATTTATCTATAGGGATGAAGGGACTCCGGGATTGAAAAAGGAGAGAAAACATTTTATTAAGATGTTAAAAAAACAAAGCTATCTGAAAGAGATATTATAACTTTTTTAGAACGGAGACTATTTTTTCAGGAATTTTAATTCTTTTAAAATTCATTTTTGAAACACAAACATGAACGGTATTTCCGGATCCCGATTCGATATTGCCGTTTTTAAAGATCTTATGGTCTAACCTGAAAGAACTTTCACCTATTTTCCCGATCTTTATCTCAATAGTTATCTCATCCCCAACGGTCAGAGGTGAAATGTAATCGGTTTCGGCATGAACTACCGGAACCAAGAAATTGCCGTTTTTTATAAGATCAATAATATTTATGTTCTCCGAGGAGAGAAAAGCCTCATATGCCTCTTCCACATATTTGAACTGATTTGCAAAAAATAGAATTCCTGCTGCATCAGTATCAAAAAGTTTTATTTTCGACTTGTATCCGTACACAAATAATAGATACCAGAGAGAGAAGAAACAGTCAAGCACTCATATTTTCTGTTGACTTTGACTCGGCAATGCATTAAAGTTTTTTAAGAGGGAGTTGCCATGCCGGAAATTTACTGGATCATTCTGATATCTTCTGCTATCATTCTTTTTCTTTTATTAATTCTATTCAGACAGAAAAATACAAAGGAAATATCCTCGAATGGACTTGATCTTTTACAGGGTTATGTCTCAAGAGAGATCTACAATAATGCACGTAATGAAATAGAGAAAAAAGATAAGATAATATCGGAAAACAATGAACTTATCCTCCGGTTAAACAGAAGGCTCATCGCTGCGGAAGAATCAAATAAAAACCTTCGGGAGAAGATCGAGACCGAAAAAAGAGAATTGGAGAATCTTCAGAAACAATTTACAGAAAAATTTGAAAATATTGCCTCAAAATTATTTGATGAGAAGAGCAGAAAATTTACGGAACTTAACGAAAAAAAGATAAGTGGAATAATAGCCCCATTTAAGGAGCGGCTTACCGAGTTTAAAAATGAGGTTGAGAGTCTCTACAAAGAAGAAAGCAAAGAAGTGATTTCTCTTAAAGTTGAGATAAAAAATCTTGTCGCACTTAATCAACAGATAAGTAAAGATGCAGATAATCTGACTAAGGCTTTGAAGGGAGACCCGAAAGTTCAGGGCGACTGGGGTGAAGTGAGACTTGAGATGGTTCTGGAAAAAGCAGGGTTGGAAAAAAATATTCACTACCGAAAGCAGGAAGTTTTTACAGATAGTGACAGCAGAAAGAAAAGACCGGATTTCATTATAAATCTACCGGAAAATAGAAATATCATTATTGATTCCAAAGTTTCCTTAACTGCATATGAAAGATATTTTAATACGGAAGATGAAAAAGAGAGAGCAACTTATTTAAAAGAACACCTTAAGAGTATCTCCGATCACATATCAGATCTCAGCAAGAAAAACTATCAATCTCTCTATGAGATAAATTCTCCCGATTATATCTTGATGTTCATGCCTCTTGAATCTGCACTTATACTTGCTCTGAAAGAGAATCCCAAGATTCTTGAGGATGCCTTGGATCGCAACATTGTGTTTGTAACAACCTCAACACTTCTCGCTACACTAAGAACAGTCTCCTATCTATGGAAACATGAAAAACAGAAAAAGAATGTAAATGAGATCGCAAGACAGGGAGGAGCACTTTATGATAAATTTGTAAATTTTTTATCCGATCTTAACACTCTCGGAGAAAAACTCGACTCTGCAAAGAGTAGTTACAACGCTGCAATGAACAAACTGTCAACCGGCGGAAAGAGAGGAGATACCATTATCGGAAGAGTGGAAAAACTTAAAGAACTCGGTGCAAATGCCTCTAAATCCATCCCTGAAAATTTTAAAGATTAATAAATTTATTTTTTTTCTTTTTCTTTACTTTTACTGTTTTTCTTTAATACTTTTAATTTTTTAAGATATTTTTTAGTTTTTGCTATATATTTTGATTTAGGATATGAATTGATTATTTTTCTAAAAAAGGAGATTGCGGAATCATATTTTCTGCTAAGCTTGTAACTAAGTGCCGTATAATAGAAAAGTTTGTCCTTTTCCTTAAATTCCGGATAATCATCTATAACCTGTTTAAAGCGGACTATCGCTCCCTTGTAAGCATGCAATCTGAAATCACTCACACCTATCGAAAAATAGTGTTTCCCCAGTCTCTCCTTTAATGCTTTAATTCTTTCATTCGCTTTATCAGCTTCCTCGGAATCAGGATACTGCTTTGCCATAGATGTGTATGCTCTTATTGCTTTTCGAGTATTTGTCTGGTCTCTTCCCGGTCCCTTACTCTGTTTATCATAACATACACCTATCTGGAATTTTGCATATACAGCATCCGGAGAATTGGGATATTGACTGGAAAACTCCTGATATTCGGAAGCCGCCATTATCAATGATGCCGAATCTTTCTGATTAAAATAGGAATCGGCAATCCCTATCTTTGCAAGTCGTGCATAAACGCTATCGGGATATAACTGTATTACCTGTTTATAAAGAAGTCTCGCTCTTTCGGTATCTCTTTTTCTTATCTTCTTTGCCTTCTCATATATGGTTTTGTCGGATCCGGTTTCGGTCGGAACAAGATCCGGAGCTTTTTTTGATTTACAGCTTACACTGACTAAAACTCCAATTATTGCAATAATTATCAAAATCTTTTTCATACTATTCTCCATTAATTATTTCCATTAATTCAGCTATTTTATCACTAATTGCTTCCGATTTATACAGGTGTGTTCCTACAACATAAAGCTCCACTCCGCTGCCTTTAAGAGTATTAATGACTGTCCCTGTCAATCCTCCGTCCATCTGAATATATATTTTATTACTGTTCTTTTTTATCTCTTTACTAAGTTTTTCAGCTCTTTTAATAGATTGTGTTATGAATTTCTGCCCTCCGTACCCGGGGAAAACACTCATTATCAGTATATAATCTAAAAAATCAAAATACGGATAGAGTTGTTCAATTTCTGTATCCGGATTTAAAGCCAACCCGGCTTTGCATCCATTTGCTCTGATATATTTAAGATTCTCTACAATATTATCCTTAGTCTCAATATGAAAAGATACCCAGTCGGAACCCTTCTCGATAAATTTCGGGATCATTTTTGAAGGGTTTGATACCATCAAATGAGAATCCACCTTAAAACCCATTCGTTTCAATGGTTCTATCAAGGACGGACCGAATGAAAGATTGTCGACAAAATGTCCGTCCATTATATCAAGATGAATATAATCAATGCCCGATTCACCGAATTGTAAAAGTCTGGATTGAAGGTTAAAACAATCGGTGGAAAGAATGGAAGGGAAAATAGGGTTCATTCGCTAACCTGTATGCTTATCCTGTTTTTTGTACTAATCTTAAATCCCGGTGCCGGATTCTGTCTGATTATTATATCCGGATCAAGTCCCGGATAAGCAACTTTTGATATATTTTCTATTTTAAGTCCGATATTTTCAAAAAAGGCAAGAACTTTATCCGCTCTTTTCCCGATTATATCCGGCATTATGAAAGATCTCTCACGTCTGCCTTTACTGACAAGTATATCAATCTCGGAATTGATCGGAACCTTCGAGCCCGGTTCCAAAGATTGAGAAATAATAAAATTTGACGGCACCTTTTCAGAACTTATATATGAAACATGCCTTTTTATAAGATCATTTTCCTTGATAAGCTTCTTGGATTCCTCCAGTCTGTATCCCGAAAGATCGGGGACAATGACTTCTGTCATTTCCGGTGTTACAAAAATTTTTACAAAAGACTTTAACTTTATATTTACTCCCGATTCGGGAATTTGATCTATTATTGTCAGAGGTTTAAAATTTCTGCTATAACTGCCTGTAACTTTTTTCAGATAAAAACCATTTTTTGAAGCAATTTCATAAGCCTCCTTTAATGATTTTCCCACAAAATCCGGAGCTTTAACCTCTTCTCCTTTTATTAAAAAACTCATCGTAAAAAATGTCGAAGCAAAAAAAATAAGGGAGTAGAAAAATATTATCCCGGCAATTATTGAAAATTTCAACATAAATTTCTTCATTATCATCAGAATTTATCACAATATAGCCTTAAATTCAATTCAAATCTAATGATGGATCTCAGACGATAAAGGTTGCATCAATAAAATAATTGTTGGTTCCGTATCTAAATATTAAGGGCATAACCTATTTTCATAAAGAAAGTTTTCCCTGACCTTGTCATTGTTACATCTCCATATCCGAGAAATAAATCACTATAACCGAGAAAAAGAACTGTTCTCGGATTTAACTTATAGGAAAACAAAAATTGTGTGAAAATATTCTTTGAAACGGAATCGACATCATCTATATATAAAAATTCATTTCTCCTTATATCGGCAAACTGAACAATTCCCCTGATAAAAATATTCCGATTAAAATGATAATAGAGATATAGTTGTGAAAGATTTGCTTTAAAAAGCATATCACCATTAATCTTGAATTTGGAATATGTGTGATTAAGTGAAAGTCTGATATGATTTCCGGCATTTATTCCGATGCCCGGGTAAATCGTGAGAACCTTTCCCGGTCTTATATTCGAATAATCTATATCATCACCGAAATTCCCACCGAAGTAAAAATTAAAAGTACCGCTAGGATTTACTCTTAAAAAGAAATGATTGAACCATTGTAAAAAAGATCTGCCCTGATAAACCCTTTTTCTCGTACCGGTATCCCAAAAAAAGAAAGATTGCCATGGACCTTCAACAGAAATCCTGGCTTCCCATTCACTTTCAAGCAAAGAACCGTTAAATCCGGTTGTTCTGTCATAATCGGTGTAAAGATTAACGGAAGAAAAAACACCATCTTTTCCTCCCCAAAAAGTATATCCGGCACCCACAACCCATTTTTTATAGTCCACCTGGGGAATAAATCCAAGGTCGGCTCTGAACCCCGGACTGAAACCGAAATAACCCGCTCTGAGATTTAGACTCCTTCCATTGTGAGAATAGAATACTCTTCCCCCGTATCCGGGAAATCTTCCTTGATCCTGCAAGAAATCCGAAGCGATGTTTTCAGGATAAAGAGTTTCAGACCCGATGAACTGAAATTCAAGACTATCTTTTTTTGAAAACCTTAAAAGACCGTCAATACCTCCAACCCGATTGTAATATCCCCCTCCTTCTCTATCTGTAATCAACACTCCGACATAGGATGAATTTTTTAATTTTCTTTTATATCTTAAAACAGAAGAGTAGTTTTTACTGTCCAGTGAAGTATAATCCGAATCCTCTGCACCGGGAATCAATATATTTGTTAAACTATCCCTTGTAACAAAAACTCCGAGAGAATTATTACCCGGAACACCCGACAACTTCACACCCCACTCAGGGTCTGCAATAGATCTTGTATATACAATATTCGATGGTGATTGAAAAAAATCAGTTCCCTCAAGGAAAAAAGGTCTTTTTTCATTATAATCAAGTGCAAACCGGGTGTTTATATCAAGTTTTGCAACATCTGCTTCCACCTGAGAAAAATCAGGATTTACGGCTGCACTTAAAGTTAAATTTTTTGTAAAACCCCACTTTCCGGAAATACCGAAGGCAAATCCCGAATGTTCCTTTCTCATTTTACCATCCGGGAAATCATCTCTTTTTTCTGATCTCACACCGGTAATTGTCGGATCCAATTCAATGTTTTTCCCGGGTTTTGTGCCGGAAAATCCGACAATTTCCGTTCCCTGACAGAGTATACAGGAATCACCTCTGTCTATTTCACAATTAAGTATCTGATGCTTTTTATCACGAGGATAAGTCCTGATAGCAACAAGCCCCCATCTCTGTTCCTCTTTACTTTTTTGAAATTGGAGAACACTGAAAGGAATTGACATCTCTACGGTATATCCCGTTTTATCAATTCTTCCGGCTGAATCCCAAATGGCATCCCATGAATCATCCTCCTCTCTTCCTCCGTTACTTATAATTCCATCCATCTGGATGCCGTAAGGATTGACAAAAAATTCATAAGCCCTTGATTTACCGTTAAAAGTATCAATGATTATTCCTGAAAAATCATCTTTATATGCATTGTCCCTGTCCGTTATATGTGCCCTGATTTTACCGGGTTCAGGATCAAATGATCTAAATCCGACATATAGTGCATTTTTTGTATATAAGACATAACACTTTGTTTTAACGGGAGCAGGAATGTTTTCACCGGGAGTAACTTCAATATTTACGTCAAAAATAAGAGCTTCTCTCCATACTTTCTCATCCATTCTGCCGTCAATATTTATTTTCGAATTAATCTCCGGAACTCTTCCTATAAACTTTCTCTCTGAAAACAGTATTGAAGCAAAGATCAATAAAACAGTTAAAACAAATACAAACAGTCTATTTTTCATATTGTCTCCGAATGTTTTTAATACGACATAAGAAAAGAAAAGTTCCAAACGAATATTAGAGAAGAATACTTGATATACAGCAAAAAAATGTATATTATCTAATCTTTAACGGTAAACAAAATGAAAAAAAAAGATATAATAGAATTAACCGTAATAATAATAATTTCTCTTCTTGTTTCAATCACTTACAACAATTATTCAGGGCATACGCTTCCACTTTTAAAAGCATATAAGCCAACTGTAGAAGAGCCAATGATATCGAAAGAACAGCTCAATTCAATAGAACAAATAGATATAGAAGTATTAAAATATTTGAAAGAGAAAAAGGGTACAATAATTCTTGATGCAAGAATGTCGGAAGAGTTTAAAAAAGGGCATATCCCGGGTGCTTACAGTTTCCCTGTTTCCGAATTTGACACTATGTTTAAAGAGAGAGGAGCCTTTTTGAAAACCGGAAAAACAATAATCACATATTGTACAGGCAGAGAGTGTACCGATTCATCTATCCTTGCTTTAAAATTAAAACGGAATGGTATTAAAGATATACTTCTTTATCAGGGAGGAATTACCGAATGGCTGCAAAATGGTTATACGGTTGAAAAATCAAAAAAATGAAATATTTAATTTTTATAAAAAGAACATTTCAAAAAAAGTCACTTATCATTTCATCAAGATTAATTCTTGGAATTATTTTTATCTATGCTTCATGGGATAAAATAATCAATCCGGTTCAATTTGCCGATATTCTCTATAACTATAAAATTCTGCCATTGAGTGTCATCAACCTGATATCTGTTTTTCTACCATGGTTGGAATTGATAACAGGA
>Ga0256845_1000701_pt1 | contig 29822 bp, 28 predicted proteins | sample RiftiametaG_FD_189101 | JGI IMG/M metagenome (GOLD analysis project Ga0256845, IMG submission 189101) | Tube worm associated microbial communities from hydrothermal vent at the East Pacific Rise, Pacific Ocean - Riftia | ecosystem: Host-associated > Annelida > Integument > Unclassified ...
TAAAAGTGATTAAATGAGGTAAAACTCATTTAATCACGCTATTTAACCGATAAGATCATACTATTATTAACTCACTTTGGGTAAAAATAACGGATATAAAAAGAGAGAAATGACTACAAGGGTTTTGCAACGGTCTTAATATTTTCTGACATCTCTTTACCTCCAAAATTACCTCTATTAATTTTCCTTCCTTTTACCTTATTATTAATATTATTTTACACAAAAAGTGGACAAAAGGATATTTTCATGACTATCCCTAAAGAACTTCCAGTTTACTTTCAATCTTTTCGAATACTTGTAGAACTCTTACTATTGTATACTTTCCGAGAAGGGATTATTCCTATCTCAGCTACATTTGAAGGACTAAATTTTGATATTTTAATGGGGATATCTGCTATTCCTATGGGGTATTTTGTTTTTCGAAAAAAAGAATTTAATCTAATACTAGCAAAAGCATGGAATATCTTAGGGATCGGGATGATACTTTTTGTTGCTCTTATCATTGGCACATCATTATATTTTCCTGCTTTATGGGGAAATAACCCAGTATTAATAAACGGAGAGTTTATGTTGTTCCCTTACGTGCTAGTCCCAGTATTATTAGCTCCAATGGCTATTTTTATGCATATCGTATCTCTTAGACAATTAAAAAAACAAAGTCACCCCCAAAAAGCAATACACATCACACTCTGAATAAATAAAATTATGAGATAAAGCTTTCGATTAATTATCAAAGTTGTTAGTATTTTAATAAATTTGCCTGCTTGCAATATAATACACTTACTATCGTTAATAAAATTGATGCAAAAAACAGTTTTACTTATATTATTTTTATCCTTATGGATTTATGGATTTTCTCAAGAGGAAGGGATAGATCACCATATTGAATATGGATTTTCTTTAGGCACATCCACCTATTCGGGAGATTTAGCCCCTGTCCCATCTCTGTCTTTTTTAAACCCTTCTGGCGGATTATTTTACAGACATCACCTAAAGGATAAGATTTCCGTATTTAGAATCAATGCACAAGTTGGCATTTTATCTGCCGATGAAGCTAAAACAGATTTTCCACTACAGAAAAATAGAAATTTAAATTTTTCTGTTCCTTTTATTGAATTATCTACGCTGTATGAATATAAATTTTTTGACTTTAGAGATATTAAAGAACAATATTTCATGACTCCTTATATTTTTGGTGGGCTTGGTGTAAGTGCAATGCTTGGACAAAAAGCTTATTTAGTTATCCCATTTGGAATTGGTGCTAATTTTAAAGTAAGTGACCAATTTAATATAGGTTTTGAAGTTGGAGCCAGAAAAACATTTACTGATGAAATTGATGGTTATGCTGATGATGAGGACTTAAACAGCTCACATATCAATGATTGGTATTATTTTGTAGGCTTAACTTTTAGCCGTACGGTTTATAATCAAATTTGCCCAGAAAGATGAATCACTTCGACAAGGTCGATAAGCAAAGAATCCCAGAACATATCGCCATCATTATGGATGGAAATGGAAGATGGGCAAAAAAACTAGGGTCTGAACGTACTTACGGACATGAGCACGGAGTAAAATCTGTTCGAGAAACAGTAGAAGGATGTATGGAACTTGGTGTAAAGTACCTTACCCTGTACGCTTTCTCCACAGAAAACTGGAATAGACCTAAAGAAGAAATTGACATACTGATGGGAATCCTTGTCAATAGTATTCTAAACGAAAAAGAAACATTACTAAAACAAGGCATTAAGCTAAATACTATTGGCAATACTGACCAATTACCCACTAATTGTAAAAACACACTCAACGAAGTAATCACAGAAACAGCTGAAGGCACCTCCATGACTTTGACATTAGCCTTGAGCTACAGCGGAAGATGGGACATCACCTGTGCTATGCAAAAAATTGCAAAAGAAGTACAGATAGGCAAAATTATCCCCGAAGAGATTAATGATGAGTTAATTTCTTCTTACCTTTCGACTTATAAAATTCCTGATCCTGAATTAATGATTAGAACTAGTGGAGAAATGCGTATCAGCAATTTTCTACTATGGCAGTTGGCCTATTCAGAATTATACATAACAGAGGTTTTATGGCCTGATTTTAACAAAAAAAATCTAGCAGAAGCAATATTAAATTATCAATCCAGAGAAAGAAGATTTGGAAAAACAAGTGAACAAGTTCAGTAATATGAATAGATATATCGCATTACTGATAATCTTATTATCAATAAATTTGAGTGCAATCGCACAACCTCTCAGAGAACAAAGTCTCATAGACCTTAACTACTCGTATGGTAAAAAATACACCGTAGAGGACATTAGCGTAAAAGGGGCTAAACACCTTGACAAAGAAACAGTAATTGCTCTTTCTGGATTAAGTGTAGGAGATCAGATAACGTTGCCCGGAACGGAATTAGCGGAAGCGATCAGTCGTATATGGAAAGAGAATATAGTTGGAAACATTAGCTTTCACATCACTAAGATAGAAGGTACTAAAATCTGGCTACTAATCAAGCTAACAGAGAAGCCTAGATTAGGAAAAATTTATATAGAAGGCGTAAGAAAGCCAGAAGAAAAAGACATCAAAGAGATGTTAAGTCTAGTACGGTCTCAAGTTATTTTTTCTTCTTTCGAAAAAGACATAAAAATTAAAGTAGAAAACTATTTTAAAGAAAAAGGATTTTTAAATGCCGAAGTAAGCCCTCGTGCCATTAATGACACAAGTACTATTGCCAATCATATTAGTTATACAATTAATGTAGAAAAAGGTTCTAAAGTACGAATAGAAAAAATCCTCATAGAAGGCGTTAGCACACTTGAAGCAAAAGAAGTTTTGCGTAAAATGAAGAACACTAAAAAAAGAAAGTTTGGAAGATTTTACAAACGTTCAAAATACATACAAGAAAAGTTTGACGAAGACAAACAACGTATCATTGCCTTATACAACTCTAAAGGAATGCGTGATGCTCAAATAAAATTTGATACAGTTTACAATGTTTCTAAAGATAGAATTAATCTTAAAATGAATATTTTTGAAGGTGGGAAATATTATTTCAGAAACATCAAATGGATAGGAAATTATGTATACAGAAATGGTTTTTTGGATAGTGTACTCGCTATTCAAAAAGGTGATATTTACAATAAAGAATTACTAGACCAGAGATTAAACTTTAATCCTACAGGAGTAGATGTTAGCTCTTTGTACTTAGATAACGGGTATCTTTTCTATAGCCTTAACCCTGTAGAAGTAAATATAGAGAATGACTCTATCGACATAGAAATGCGAATTTACGAAGGTCAGCAAGCCATTATCGGTAAAAACATTGTACTAGGAAACACAAAAACATCGGATCAAGTAATTTACAGAGAACTACGTACTGTGCCAGGAGAAAAATTCAGTAGGTCTGCGATTATACAAACTCAGCGTTCGTTATCTTCTTTAGGATATTTTGATCCTCAACAAATTGGGATTGTACCTAAGCCCAACCCAACTACTGGTACGGTAGATATAGAATATACCGTAGTAGAAAAACCTAGCGATCAACTCCAGTTGTCTGGCGGATTTGGCGGAGGAGGATTTGGATTTGTAGGCTCTTTAGGCTTATCATTCAATAACTTCTCTATGCGTAAGATTATGAAATTCAGAGAATGGAGTCCTTTACCTGCTGGAGATGGTCAACGGCTTTCATTAAAAGCCCAATCTAACGGTAAATTTTATCAAAATTATTCAGTATCTTTTACTGAACCTTGGTTAGGGGGGAAAAAGCCTAGGGCTTTATCTTTAAGTCTATTTAGATCCATTAGTAGAGGATTTGACTCTGACAATAAACAAATTAGTGCACTAAAAGTAACAGGTATTAATGTAGCCCTTAACAAAAGGTTAAATTGGCCTGATGGGAATTTTTACCTAAGCACTGGTCTCAATTATAATCGTTTTAAATCTGAAAGAGATGGTGCAACAGGGACATCTTCTTCAAGAATCACAAATAACATTTGTCAAAACTGTGGAGCAAACAATTTTAACTTTAATACTACAATCACTAGAGATGATAGAGGGAACAATCCTCAATTTTATAATACTGGTGGAAAAATGTCATTAAGTGTAAACATAACCCCTCCTTATTCATTATTGAGCAATAGTATCAACGAGCTTAAAGGTGAAGAAAGCTTTAAATATGTAGAATACCACAAATGGATGTTTGATTGGGAAAAATATATGCAACTAGGAGTTAATAGAACAAAAGGTTTAGCAATAGATGGGGGTAAACAAAAAAGAAAATTTGTGGTACAAACTCGTGCTCATTTTGGTTATGTAGGAAAGCTTAATAAAACAAAAAACGTTACTCCTTTTGAGCGATTTGAACTCGGCGGAAGCGGTTTGTCTGGATTTGGGGGCTCATTTCTTACAGGTAGAGACATTGTAGGATTAAGAGGTTATAATGATGGTTCGCTTACGCTAAATGGAACTTACGGAACAATTTTCTCTAAATATGTAGTAGAATTACGCTACCCTATCATATTGGAAGGAATGGCAAATATTTATGCTTTAGGTTTTTTAGAAGCAGGAAACATTTGGGGAAGTCCTCGATCATTTAATCCACTAGACTTACACCGATCATATGGTGCAGGAATTCGTCTCTTTATGCCAGCATTTGGAATGTTTGGTTTAGATTATGGTGTGGGTATAGACCCTATACCTGGACAACCTGGTGCTAATGGTGGTCAAATACACTTTACTATTGGTCAAATGATTCGATAATATGAAATATCTAATAATATTTACTAGTCTACTATTCTTCTCTCTTGTGGCTTCCGCTCAAAAATTCGGGGTAGTAGATACTGAAAAAATTCTTTCTGAAATGAAAGAGTATAAAACTGTTCAAGAAGAAATTGATAAAATATCAATTGAAGAGCAAAAGAAAATTGAAAAAATGTACGGTGAATTAGATTCACTTAATCACACTTACCAGCGTGAAGAAATCCTGCTAACCGAAGAAATGAAAACCAAACGTAGAGCAGAAATCAATAAAAAACATAAACAAATCAAAACGTATCAACGCAAGATTTTTGGATTTGAAGGTTTAATTTTCTTAAAAAGACAAGAACTCATAGCGCCCGTACAAAACAAAGTATTTACCGCAGTAGAAAAAGTAGCAAAAAAACACAAACTACAATTTGTATTTGACAAATCAGGAGACTTATCTTTAATTTATGCTAACCCAGTACATGACTACACAGACTATGTACTAGAAGAACTAGACTTAGGTGACCCTACGGATACCTCTGATAATAAAAGGACAAAAGTAAAATAATGCTTGTGGCATCCTATTTGTATAATGTAAGTAAACTAATAAATAAAAAATGAAAAGAATAATAATAACACTTTCGCTAGTTGTAGCAACTATAACAGCAACAATGGCACAACAAGCCAATGAATTTAAAATGGGATTTGTCAATATGGAATATATTTTCCTTAAACTGAAACAAACTCCAGCCCTCAAAGCTGTAGAATCTGAATTAAATACTTATGTAGAACAGAAGAAAATGCAACTACAAGCTATTGACCAAAGAGGAAAAGATTTAGAAGCACAGTACCAACGTGCCACTACAGAAGCTGAACAAAAAGGGATAATGGCAGAGTACCAAGGAGTACAAGCTCGTTATGAAAGTATGCAAACATCTGTTCAACAAGAAATGATGCAAAAAGAAAAAGAGTTAATGAACCCTACTATTGAAAAAATAAATACTGCTATTAAAAAAGTAGGCGAAACCAACAACTATACCTACGTGCTTACTGACGGTTTAGCAGGAAATAGTATTGTATTGTTCTCTAAAAACAAAGGAGATAATCTTACGACAAAAGTATTAGCGGAGCTAGGAATTACTGTTACGGAATAACAAAAATAGTCACCCAACAAAAAAGGCTTACCAAAATGGTAAGCCTTTTTTGTTGGATTAATAAGACATATTTTACACGTAATTATTAAGCATTACAGGCATAATAAGCATCAATACTTTTTCTTCTTCTTCACCATCTACAGGAATCACTAATCCTGCTCTATTAGGCTCTGACAACTCTAGGCGCACTTGCTTAGCATCTACCGTACCTAATATCTCAACTAAGAATTTTGCATTAAAACCAATTTCCATATCCTGCCCTTCATATTCACAAGGTAATTTTTCGTTTGCTTCATTAGAAAAATCTAAATCTTCTGCTGAAATATGCAACTCAGAACCTGTAATCTTAAGTCTTACTTGATGAGTAGTTTGATTGGCATAAATAGATACCCGTTTTAGAGATGATAGAAACAAAGCTCTATCAATCAATAATCTATTAGGATTTTCTAAAGGAATTACGTTTTCGTAATCTGGGTAACGCTCATCTACCAAACGACAAATCATCTGGATATTATTGTAAGTAAAGTAAGCATTAGACGAAGTGTATTCCATCGTAACATTAGTATTACTAGATGGTAATGATCCTTTTAATAAAATCAATGCTTTTTTAGGAACAATAACAGAGCTATTAATATCTGAAGTAACATCTGAACGTCTAAACCTAGAAAGTCTATGTCCGTCAGTTGCTACAAAAGTAGTTTGACCAGATTCAAAAGAAATATAAACTCCATTCATAGCAGGTCTAAGTTCGTCGCTACTAGCGGCAAATAAAGTTCCTGAAATTGCTCTTAATAAGATATCCGAAGGGATTTCTACTTTATCACCATTAGACACACCTGGCACTTTAGGAAAATCAGTAGCATTTTCGCCTGCTAACTTATATCTACCATTTTGAGAAGATATCTCCACAGTATAAGTATCTTGGTTAATTGTAAAAGTTACTGGTTGCTCTGGCAAGCTTTTAAGCGTGTCGAGTAATCTTTTTGCAGGAATAGCAATATCTCCTGAATCTTTTGCCTCCACCTCTTCGATTTCAGCAATCATAGAAGTTTGTAAATCCGAAGCCGTAACAGTTAATTTCCCATCACTAATTTCAAATAAAAAGTTTTCAAGAATTGGAACAACAGGGTTTGGAGTAATTACTCCACTAATCCCTGACAATTGTTTCAAAAGAGTTTGTGATGATACAATGAATTTCATTACTTTATTTACTTTAATCCTCTCTTAGAGGGGTTTATTATCCAGCAATTTGCTGAAACATTTAATTAGAACCATACCTTACGAAAATCTCATAAAGAGATTAACTTACCAAAGTTATAAAAAAACGTCTTACTTAATAAATATGTATGATGTTTTTTTACTCAAACTCTATTGTTGCCTCTTCAGATACTACTTTGCTAATACAAGTTAGCACGTAACCATCTTTAATTTGATCTTCTGACAAAGCGTCTGCAAATTCCATTTGAACTTCTCCAGAAGTACATTTCCCCATACAAGCAGTACACAAACCACTTTGGCAAGAGAACGGAATATCCACTCCTTGCTCTAGTACTTCTAGCAAGATAGGTTCTTTACCTTTTAGCGTAAGCTTATGTTCTTCTCCACCTACCAATAAATTAATTTTTTTCTCTCCCTCTGCTATAGCAGATAAATCATTTTTTGCAATTCCAACAGTGTCAAAGCTTTCTTTATGAATATATTTTTTTTCAATCTTTCTTTTCGACAAAGCCTTCTCTATTGTCCCCATCAAGCCACCAGGTCCACACATATAAAACTCCGTCTTATCTCCTTGTTGGATATATAGACCGTCTAATATAGAATTTAACCCTTTAGGAGTTAATCTTCCCGGAACTTCTGTAACCACCTTTTTAGACAAGCCTAAGAAACCTTTTTTTCTTACCGCTCGCTCTACTTGAGAGAAATAATGATACACACGCAAGCGTTCTTTATATTCATCCCTTAAAGTGTCTAAATCTTCTTTAAATATAACATCTCTTTGAGTTGTATTCGCAAAAACTAAACTTACCACAGATTGTAACTCTTGTGACAATACAGATTTCAAAATTGACATCAAGGGCGTGATGCCACTCCCCCCACCTAACAACACCACATGACGCTGAAAATCTTTATTTACCTCACAAGTAAACGTCCCCATTGCAGGCAATACTTGTAAACTTTCTCCTACTTGTAAAGTATCAACTAAATAGTTAGACATCTTACCTCCTTTTACTCGTTTTACTGTTACTGCTAAATCTTCGTCTGTATAATAAGAGGAACATAAAGAATAAGCTCTTCTTATTTCTTCTCCATTAATATCTATAATCAAAGTCAGAAATTGACCTGATTCATACTTTATTTTTTCTACACCTTGCTCAAACACAATAGTAATTGCATCAGTAGTTTGTTTGATGATTTTTTTTACTCTTAACGTTATAATGTCACTCATAATTTTATCCTTTTATAAATTCAACCAATAGTTAATTTTTAAAATTATTGCACGATTCTTATGCCCAAAATCTTCTGGGAAATAATTATCCGTATATACTAAAAACACATCACTTACTGGCTTAAACCTCCATTGTAAGCGAGCATTTAAATTTATGTTCTTTATCTGATCATTTACTTGAATAAAGGTAGTAAAAAAAAGATTATCTTTTAGCGTAAGCTCAATTTTAGGACTTATAAGATTAAACTCTGAAGAGCTAAAAGAAGTAGGTAAATCTATTTTATTATACGAGTATAATACAGATAAATTAACATAAGGCATAATTCTATACCTAAACGAAGCTTTTATGTTAAACCTTTTTCCATTAAAATACTCCCCAAAGACTGACTCACCATCAAAAAAAAACAACCTTCTTTCATCTGTTTGATATTCCAACTTAAGGTTCTTAAAAGAAATCTGAGTCCCCACAGGAATGCTTACACTTCGCTTACCTGATGGATCAAAGGCTCTTCTTAACTCTATAAATTTATCGGCAAACGACACTTTAAAAAATGATGTGTTTAATAATTTCATTTCTACAAAAGCATAACTATTAGCTTCAATAAGCTTATAATTCACTTTTGTAAAGCCTTCATACTCAAGCCCTGGTCCTATCCAATTAATTTTACTGGATTTCGGATAAAACTTATATTGAAAATATGGGTTAAAACGAATAATCCCTTTTCTCCTAAAAAAACCAACATCAGCACGATACCCATCTCCTACCGACTGTGTATTAAACCTAGCTATTATATTTTTTGTATCATAATCAAGAGAGGCAAGCCCAAACCATCCGCTTCTTTTAACTTTGTATTCCAAAGATCTCGAAGCAATTAAAGTTGATGACCATTTACCATCTGGAGAACGATATTGAAAATTAAGCCCTGTTACAGTATTAAAATCTTTCTTAATAACTTCAAATCGATTAGTGTCAAAGGCTTGTCGATTGACTACAAAAGCAGAAACCGTAGATCGTTTCCAAACTTTCTGTTGGGCAACAATCATGGCATAATTTTGAGGAGTATTCTTAGCTGAATTATTTCCCGTCTGAACATCCAAAACACCAATTCTTAAATTTTTATTTATCTTACCGCTTAATCTTGCTCCTAATATTATCGGAACTTGTTGTTGTGTACCATTACTGTCTGGCTGAAGCCCTACCCTTCTACTAAAAAAAGGTTGAAACCCTCTTGTTCCCATATTAGAAAACAAGTCCTGATTTTCTAAAAAAAACTGTCTCTTTTCAGGAAAAAATAATTCAAATCTATCAAGGTTAGTAACCTGCCTATCTACTTCTACCTGTGCAAAATCGGGGTTTACCGTCAAGTCTAAATTAAGAGAAGGATTGATTCCTATTTTAGCATCAAACCCTGCATTAAACTTACCTTTCTCGGTAGATTTCAGTGAGTTTTGGTTGTAAGCACCCAATACATAAGGAATCACAACTATATTTACTCCTTGTTTTTGAGGAGATGACTCCCACTTTAATTTTCCCATATAAGCCAAATGGGCTACGTTAAAATTTCTAGGGACAGGATACCAAGTAGAGGTCTCATTTATCTTCTGATTATTTCTTGCAAAATTAATATTCCACTCAAGACTTCCTTCTTTATAACGAATAGTCTTAAAAGGAATCGCCATCTCAACTACCCATTTATCTTCATATTTTTTTACTGCCGAAAACCATTTATTATCCCACGAAGTGCTCACACCAAACTTACCTCCAAAAGCAATTAAGCCTTCTCGTTGAGATCCATAAGGATTTACAGCAAAACTAAAACCATTAGACCCATCCTGAAAAGGATCTATAAAAACCCCAAAAGCATCTGTTCGAGGGAAAGAAAAGTCTCTTTTTAAGGATTGAACAATATAATTACCTGGAAAAGTATCATAACAAATAGCGGCTATATATAAAAAGTTTTTATCTGATAGGATTTTAACTTCTGTGATAGACTTTGATTTTAACGAATCATAAGGTTTACTTTGTTTAAACCCATTAACAAGCTCAGCAGTAGCCCATTCTTCTTCTAAGATTCCGTCTAATTTTATTTTGACTTCCGTAGACTTTACTTTTACAGTATAATCCTGTGCCTGAGCATTAAAAACTATTACGCAAAAAATAAATAAAATCCATTTTTTTAATCCCATTTTAGCTAAATATAATTGCCTATTACAAATTGATGACTTTAGAAAAATGACAACATAAAAAAAATATACTTTGTTCCTTAAGTAGCAATTACTTGAATCAAGAGTCTACACCTTGTTTTTCTAAATCAAACAAATCATGTAAAACTTCAATCAAACTCTCAGCATCACCTTTCTTACATGCGTTTTTGAGTTGTAATACAGGTAATTTTATAATTTTTTGTATGATGCTTTTTGTCACCATGTCTACTTTTTCTTGCTCAGACTCAGAAAGCTCTTTTACATAGCGTTTCATCTCATCCTCACGAATTTGATTCAAGGCTTGTTTAATTTTATGAATCGTTGGAGAAACTTCCAATTCTTTAACCCAAACTCCTAATTCTATGATTGACTCATCTATTATAGATTCTACCTTTGGGATAGAGTCCAATCTTTTTTGTATCGTCTCTTCTGTGCGATTATTGATTTGATCAATGTTATATAAAGTTACCCCATTTACATCCTCAACATCGGGTGAAACACTCCCTGGCACAGCAATATCAATAAAATGTTTATACGAAAGTATTTCTGTATTTTGAAGAAACGATGCGTCAATATTAAATTCTCCCCCAGGAATTGTAGAAACAATGATATCATAGCGAGAAAGTTGAGGCATAACATGCTCTAATCCAATAGACATAAAACCTAATTCTTGTCCAATTTTTGTAGCAGTTTCTAAAGTCCTATTGGCAATAGTAACTCTATCAATTTTGGTATTACTTAGGTTTTTTGCAACATCCTCTCCCATTTCTCCAGCCCCTAGCACTAATACGTGCGGATTTTGAATAGCAGAAGCTAATTCTTCCACCAGCTCAACTGTTGCGTAAGATACCGAAGCTGCCCCATCTCTAAACGCCGTTTCTTGTACCATCCTTTTGTTTGAAAAGAAAATACTATGTAATATTCGATGTAAAAATGGACCTGCCACTTCCATATCTGCGGAAAGTTGGTAAGCACGCTTTACTTGATTAGTAATCTGTAAATCTCCAACAACTTGTGCTTCAAGTCCTAAAGCTACCCTATACAGGTATTTTGAGGTCTTCTCATGGTTATTGTTGATAGTGAAATATTTCTTATCCTCCTCTGTAATCACGAAACCCTTTACAGTACCTAGTAATTTGAAAAATAATTCAGCCTGAGACTTAGAATGCTCATAATAAAACTCGGTACGGTTACACGTAGATAATATTAATATATCAGTGATGTCGCTATATTCCTTTAATAAGGAAATTAAACGAGCACATTCCTTTTCATCCAAAACATATTTATTTCGAATCTCTAGCGGAGCTAGTTTATAAGAAAGGCTGATATTTTTAAATGCTTCTATCACAATCGATACAAAAATACATATACAAGCTGTATATATGAAATTTTCTTCTTATTTGGAAAGATTCTACATTGAGGCATAAGTCTTACTAAAAATAGCTCTTATCCATTACAAAATCATACTTTTTATTCCTTATTAGTACATTCCTATGCTTTTAGTAAACCATTATTCACTTAGTAAGTCAATGTTTTCTGGATGAAAAAATGAGAAAAATCATTTTTCATACTGAGATAGCTCAGATAATTTTAAAACTGTTTTCCAATTTCGTGTTGTGGTAGACACTTTTAGCTTAGACTCAAAAAAACGGTTGGTCAGTTTAGAATCACTGTACTTACCTGAGCAATAAATAAAAACATGTTGGTTAAAAAATTCAAGTTTATCTGGAGAAAAATCATACTGCTCTATTTCACCTATTAATTCGGGAAAAGGAACTTCTTTTAAAAAAACAACATGAAGTCGCTCAGCTTCACACGCTGAGGAAAATGGATTTTTCGTAACAATTTCTTCTATTTCTCTCCCTTCTCTAACAATAACAGGTACATCAAATCCATATTGATTATTAATAGCGGAAGCTAATTCTTCTGCTATTTGAAGATTGTCTTTTTTTATATCAGTTTCAAAAACGACATTTCCGCTTTGTATATAAGTACATACATCAGTGTATCCCAAATTGAGAAGTAATGATTTTAGCCCTGCCATTAGCATCTTCCTCTTCCCACCTACATTTATCCCTCTTAATATCGCAACTTTTTTCATATTATCGAGATAACTCTACCAAACATTCTACCCATGTAGGGTGAGTATTAAGACTTTCTACTAGTTGCCACTTTTCTCCTCCATTCTTCAAAAACAACTCTTTATACTCTTCTCCAATTTCTATCGTAGTTTCTAAACAGTCTGCTACAAAGGAAGGAGAAAAGACTAAAACTTTCTTAATTCCTTTTTGTGCCAACTTAGGAACTACATTACTGATATAAGGCTTTATCCATTCACTCCTCCCTAATCTGGATTGAAAACAAATTGTATATTGGTCAGGACTTAAATTCATTTTTTCGACTATGAGTCTTGTTGTTTCAAAACATTGAGCACGATAACAGTATTGATTTTTACTATGGTAGGTGTCACAACACTTCTCATTCATCTGGCAATAATTATCACAAGAGGCTTTTTCTATTTGCCTTTCGGGTAAACCATGATAAGAAAAAACGATATGTTCATACTCTTTTGTTTGCCAATATTTATTTCCTATTTCAGCGAAAGCGGAACTATACAAAGGCTGAGAAATAAAATTACTAATGACCCTAAGTGAAGGGATAATTTGCCAAGTGTTTAGTTCTTTGTTCACAGCCTCTATGGTAGACCCCGTAGTAGCAGAAGCGTATTGTGGGTAAAGCGGAATAATCGTCAAAGATTCAAAACCTTTATTCTTAAAAGTTGCTAATGCTGACTTTACAGATGGTTCTTGGTACCTCATCCCTAATTCTACAACGTATTCATCTCCCATCTTTTCTTGTAAATCGGACTTGAGTTGAAGCCCATGCACCAATAAAGGAGACCCTTCTTTTGTCCAAACCTTTTGATATTCTTTTGCGGATTTGGGTGACCTAAAAGGTGCAACAAATCCATTAACGAGTATCCACCGCCCCAAAGCACTGATGTCTATCACCCTTGGATCCATCAAAAACTCTCGTAAATATCTTCTCACGTCCTTAGTATTAGAACTACTTGGTGTACCCAAATTGAGTAGTAAAACCCCTTTTCTCTGCTTTTTCATCGGTACAAACTTACATATAATTGAATAAAAGAATAGCATAAAAAAAGATTTCACTCCTTATTGGTATCTTTTTTGTAATAAGTTTAGTATTATTAAACAGTGGACTCACCAAACAAAAATATCATGATGAAGAAAATTATATCTAGTGCCTTGCTTATAGGATTTATGAGCTTTGCGTCAGCACAAACAGTAAAAGTTATAGAATCTGACAAAGAAGTAGAGAAAGTAATTCGAACAGGTCTGTCAATCACCCTAGAGCTAGATAGTAAGTCTGTAGAAAAACTATGGAAAAAAGAAATGAAAGAATATGGTAAGACTAACAAAATGGGGAAATTCACTAGTCTTCCTGTAGCCAACATCCCTGCTGTATCGGGCACTCCAGTAAGTGTACTTACTTCAGTAGCTTCTAGCGGAAAAAAAGGCACGGTAGTATGGATTGCTATTGACCTAGGTTCTGAATGGGTAACCAAAAGTAACTCGAAATACTCTAGCGTAGAAAAATTATTACATGACTTTGGAGTAAAAGCTTACGTTGATGATATCAACAAAGACATAGAGGCAGCCGAAACTGCATTAGGAAAAGCTTCTAAAGATTATGATAAAATCCAAAAAGAAGGGGAGAAACTAGTAGGTAGCTTAGAGCAAAACGCCAGACAAAAAGTAAACCTAGAAAAACAATTATCAAACAATGCTTCTAAAAAAATACAGCTTGAAAAAGACATTGATCAAAACAAAAAGGACAATACTACGGGAGCTACCAAAGTAACCGAGATGACTAAAGCATTGAATGTAACAAAAGCAAAATTAAACGGAGTAAAATAATCAAACTCACTATCCTATAATTAAGCGGGGCTATTAAAGCTTCGCTTTTTTTATTTCTAAATCCATTAATCTTCTACAAAAAGTATACCTTTGCACTTATGGAAAATCTGAAAGATATCCGCACATTAGACTTAGTCGACATCAAATATTTTTTGACAAGTCATAGCGAAAAAGCTTTTCGAGCAAAACAGATATATGAATGGCTTTGGAAAAAGTCTTGCACCTCATTTGATGAGATGACAAACTTGTCGTTACCTACTAGAGAGTTATTAACGAAACATTTTGAAATATTACCCGTCAAGATTGAAGACGCACAAGTAAGTGCTGATAAAACGGTGAAATATTCATTTCAATTGCATGACAAAGCTTTGGTAGAAGGAGTTTTAATTCCAACCGCAAGCAGAATGACTGCCTGTATTTCTGTGCAAGTAGGTTGCTCGTTAAGTTGCTCTTTTTGTGCCACAGGTTTTCTCAAACGGGTAAGAAACCTTAGCTCAGCAGAAATTTATGACCAAGTAGTATTAATTAAAAACGAAGCCGAAGATCGCTACCAATCTCCACTTACCAATATTGTGTATATGGGAATGGGAGAGCCTCTACTCAATTATAACAATATGATTGAGTCTATTGAGTACATTACAGGAGAAAAAGGATTAAATATGTCTCCGAGAAGAATCACAGTTTCTACTGCTGGGATTGCGAAACAAATCAAAAAATTAGGTGATGATGGAGTCAAATTTAATTTAGCAGTTTCTTTACACGCTGCCAACGATACAAAGCGTAACGAGATAATGCCTATCAATGAAAGTAATTCACTAGAAGCATTAGCAGAAGCTCTACTTTATTTTTATGAAAAAACAGGAACAACTATTACCTTTGAGTATATTATATTTGATGGTTTTAATGATAGTTTAGAAGACGCAAAAGAATTATATAACTTTGCTAAAAAGATTCCTTGTAAAATAAATATCATAGAATACAATCCGATTGAACAAGCAGATTTTAAGAATGCTGACCTAGATAAAACCGAAGCTTTTAGCCAATTCTTAGAAAGAAAAAAAATAACAGTAAATGTTCGCCGTAGCAGAGGAAAAGACATAGATGCAGCTTGCGGACAGTTAGCAGGAAAAAAGACACAATAAATGACTAAGCAAAAAGAAAACCCACTATACAACCTTATATTTAACATAGGGATTCCTACATTAATTTTAATAAAACTAAGTAAAGAACAGTATTTAGGTCCTACTTATGCCCTAATTATTGCCTTAGCTTTTCCGATAGGATATGGAATTTATGAATTCGTAAAAACTAAAAAGCTCAATACAATGTCGATTATTGGGCTTGTGAGTGTGCTTTTGACAGGAACAATGGCAATCTTAAAATTACCCGCAGAATGGATTGCAGTAAAAGAAGCAGCAGTGCCTTTGCTTATCGGTTTGATTATCTTTATTTCTAACTTTACAAAAAAACCTTTGGTAAGGACTTTTCTATTAGAAAATGGAATTATTGATGTAGATAAACTACACCAAGCTTTAGATGAAAACGGAACTCGTGAAGCTTTTTATAAAAGAGTAAAACAAGTGTCCTACTTACTGATTTTAACTTTTGTTTTCTCTGCTATACTAAATTATGGTCTCGCCAAATATTTATTAGTAAGCGAACCTGGCACAGAAGCTTATACCGCCGAATTGGGTAAGATGAACGGCTTAAGTTTTCCTGTAATTGCTTTACCATCAACGATCATGATGGCAGGGATATTATGGCTGTTGTTTTCGTCTATCAAAAAGATGACAGGACTTGAGTTTGAAGAGTTGATGGTGAAAAATGGTTAGTATATGGTTTCATAGCTGACGACAGGAAGCTTATACAGTGTTATCTTTATTTTTTTCTATTGGTATATGTTTTTCAATACAATATTTCTCTATTTCAGTTTCACTTGTAAAATAATTATCACAAAATTCATCCAGCTCCTTCTCTGTTGATTGAACATATTTTTCGTTTGCGGTTAATAGTTTTTCTGTTTGCTCAATAAATTTCTCAAAGTTTGAGTTTATTTTACTGAGTTTGTCAATTGTCTTAAAGTCAAGTTCTTTGTATTTCGCTTGAAAAAGTATTTTACTCTCATAAGGATTTGGGTTCAATTCGATTATTCCTATTCCAAAAGATTGATTTAGCCTTTCCATTTCTTCTGTCAAACTATTACTGATTTCAAATGCTACTAAATACCCATAATTTGACCAACTTGAGTTTGATCCTGCTTGAAAAAATGTTTTTTTCAATTCATAGTCAGTATTAATTTCTCGTTTAATTTCGTATGATGACATTTTGAAAGTATCTGTTCTATTGACTACATTAAGAAAGTTTTGAGTGACCTTTGTTTGTAGTTTTAAAAATTTGATGCCCACCATATCAGGATGAACCCATTTTTGATGATTATCTTTACTATTTTTCGAACTCTCGTGAAATATTGTTTTAGAAAAAGTTTCAGTACTCTTTAAGTAACTACTTAATAGTTTGTGTAAATCCCTTTCGTTATATGTTTTACTTTTAGTAGATATTTTAGGCTCTTCAATTGATGTTAAAATATCAAGGTTTAATTCTTGTTCATTTTTAGACAAGTAATAAGAAAATGTCCCTCCTTTTCCTTTAATTCGTTTAACTCGTGTATCTCCATTTCTTATAAAATCTCCTAGTAGAGCAGAAATTGTTGAGGCAGGTGTTTTCGCCTGTTTAAAATTGTAATAATCATTCTTAGTTATATTTTCATAAATTTCCATATAATTTGAAACGGTTATCAAGTCACTTAAACTCTGAAGTATTGCTTCTTTTATTGTCATATTATGATTTTTATTTATAACCTTACTCACCCAACACCCTCACATAAGCATCTTTATAGTGTTTGATTAAGTTTTTCCAGTCAAACACTTCCGAGTAACTTTCTACTTCATTACGGTGCTGGATTCGCTCACGACGAGTCATTTTTACAAACCCTAGCATCTCATCGGCAAGTTGCTGAGAAGAGTCTGCAAAACTAGTATGTTTTCGTTTAATTACCGTAGACACTTTTTTATCTGAAATCTCTTTACAATGATTCAAGATATAATCTCCATAACCCGACAAGTCACTAGTAACAGAAGCTACACCTCTTACCAAGCACTCTAAAGGAGTATAACCCCATGGCTCGTAATAACTAGGAAAAACTCCTAAGTGACATCCTCTTACAAATTGCCCATAGTCCATGTGAAATAATGGAGAAGTTGAACTAATAAAATCTGGATGATAAACAACTTTTACTTTGTCATCAGGAGAGTTATGTAATTGTAAATGATGCATAAAATTTAATATCTCATCTTTGCCTTCATCATACAACTCGTGGGTAACAACTGGTGGTAATTTATCTGTTTTCCAACTCTGTAACGTTCTTTTGTATCTCAAATTCCAATAATCATCTACAAACTCGTTGATATCTGGTAGTTTATCAGATTTATGTTGTGTAATGTTCTTAAATAACTGACTGGATATTTTCTTTTCTATTTCTTCGCAAGTATCACGAAGCTCTTCCATCACAGCACGAGAATGTAACAAATCTACATTAATAGATTTAGTAGCTTTACGGGTAATAAAAAACATCACTACCGTTACATCTATATTTTCATGCTTAAGCATAGCGTTAAGCCTAGCTAAAGCCTCAAGGTCTACGTCAAATCCTTTGTTATTGTATTCATACCTACCAGAAGTGAAAAAATAAACTGTTTTGTCTAAGTCAAATGAATACGATGGAAAGAAATGTCCTCTTACAAAATCATCAATTTTTTTGCGATAACGCAAATGCAAAGTCTGGAACTCATGTAAAGCCTCATAACGAACAACATTAAGCCCATTGGGTAGTATTTCATCTGGAGCTCGCCCTAACAAATGTACACACTCTTGTCCAGTAATTTCACTTACTGTTGTCATCACGTGAGCACCATGAGCTGCAGCACGCTCAATTTTAACTTGAGTTTCTACATTAAAATATTTAGCTTCTTGCTCCCAATCCACAAAAGGTAATCGATCATAAAAACCTGGGTCGTTCATTGCTAAGTACCTACCTAACAATGTTGCATGAGTTGTAAATACAATTTTAGTAGGCAAATTCTCTTGTCTCATAAATGGTATCCCCACTCCCGCCATCCACTCATGAATGTGTGTAATAACCTGTTTGTCATCCGAGACAGATGCGAAACAATTAAAAAAACGATAAACACCGTAACCAAAAGCGATAACCTGGTCTACTAGCTCATTATGCTCTGAGCATGAAATATGATGCTCTTGCCAAAGTTGGTATTTAATATCTGCAAGTTTGTTGTACAAACTATAATAATCAATTAGTACTGTAAGGGGTTTTCCTGTTACTAACCAATAGCCAATATGTACTGTTACACCCTCTTGACGTAATAATTGCACCGCTTCAAAAATAGGATGCCCAGGTAATTCTACCTCTTCAAATTCTGGGTTATTAGGTGTATAAGGACCAATAACGCAATAATCACTGCCCCACTGCTCAACCATACTTGGTACTTTAGATCTAATTACGGTATAAATGCCACCTACTTGGTTGCAAATCTCCCAAGCTACTTCAAACAACCTAGTTCCCCCTAATTTCATTTCCCTAATCTAACTTTAATACCGCCATAAATGCATCTTGTGGGATTTCTACATTCCCTACTTGACGCATACGTTTCTTACCTGCTTTTTGTTTCTCCAATAGTTTACGTTTACGTGAAATATCACCACCATAACATTTGGCAGTTACATTTTTCCTTAACGCTTTTACTGTTTCACGAGCAATCACCTTTTGTCCAATTGCTGCCTGTATTGCTATTTCAAATTGTTGACGAGGAATTAATTCTTTTAATTTTTCACACAACTTCTTTCCCCATTCATAAGCTTTATCACGATGAACGATAATAGAAAGTGCGTCTACTTTATCACCATTGAGCAAAATATCTAGCTTTGCCATTGTAGATTGTTGATAAGCAATCAATTCATAATCTAGTGAAGCATATCCTCTTGATACTGTTTTTAGTTTATCAAAAAAATCAAATACAATTTCTGCTAGTGGCAACTCAAACGTAAGCTCTACTCTCTCAGAGGTAAGATAAACTTGGTTTTTGATAACTCCACGTTTATTCATACAAAGAGAAATCACAGATCCTACATAATCTGATTTTGTAATAATTTGGGCACGTACAAACGGTTCTTCTACATGGCTAATGAAATTTGCTTCTGGTAAGTCAGAGGGTGCATTTACCTCTACGATATCTCCTTTTACCATTATCGCATGAAATTGTACCGAAGGGACTGTTGTAATAACCGTCATCCCAAACTCACGCTCTAATCTTTCTTGTACAATTTCCATGTGTAGCATTCCTAAAAAACCACATCTAAAACCAAACCCTAAGGCAAGAGACGTTTCTGGCTCCCAAACTAATGAGGCATCGTTAAGTTGTAGTTTTTCCATAGAAGACCTCAACTCTTCATAATCGGTGGTTTCTACAGGATAAATACCTGCAAAGACCATTGGTTTCACCTCTTCAAATCCATCTATATGAGTACTAGCAGGCTTGGTGGCATCAGTAATCGTATCTCCTACTTTTACTTCTTTTGCTTCTTTTATACCTGAGATGATATAGCCAACATCACCGCATCCAATTTCTTGTTTAGGAAATTGGACTAATTTTAAAGCACCAATTTCATCAGCAAAATATTCTTTTTCGGTTGCCATAAAGCGAACCTTTTGCCCTTTTTTTATTTTACCATTCTTTACTCTAAAGTAAACCTCTATTCCTCTATAAGAGTTATAAACCGAATCAAAAATCAAGGCTTGTAAGGGTGCTTCTGGATCTCCTTTTGGAGCTGGCACTCTATCTACTACCGCTTCTAATATTTCTTTTATACCTATCCCCTCTTTTGCGGAAGCATGAATAATTTCATCTGCCTCACAACCTATTAAATCTATGATTTCATCCGAAACTTCATCTATCTTTGCACCAGGAAGGTCAATTTTGTTTAAAACTGGGATAATCGCCAAGTCACTTTCTAAGGCTAAATAAAGATTAGAAATGGTTTGTGCCTCTATCCCTTGTGCTGCATCTACTATCAACAATGCTCCTTCGCAAGCTGCAATAGAGCGAGATACTTCATACGAAAAATCTACGTGTCCTGGAGTATCAATAAGGTTAAGGGTGTATGTTTCGTCCTTATTTTGATAATTCATTTGAATGGCGTGACTCTTAATCGTAATTCCTCTTTCTTTTTCAAGATCCATATCATCGAGGAGCTGGTCTTTCATTTCACGTTGTGTTACTGTTTCAGTTTCCTGAATCAGCCTATCCGCCAAAGTACTTTTACCGTGATCAATATGGGCGATAATACAAAAATTTCTAATGTTTTTCATAGAAGGATTCTAGTCTAAGTACAAAAATACAATTCTTTTTGTATTTAAAGTCAGAAGATTAATTTTAGATTGTAAAAAGAGAACAATACAATTTTTAAAGTTAATCAATCAAGTCTAATACCTTCTCTGGTGGTCTTCCTATTATTGCTCGATTACCTTCTATTACAATTGGTCTCTCTATTAACTTAGGGAACTGAATCATTGCTTCTATCCACTCTTCTTCTGACAAAGTTTTTCCTTTAAAATTTTCTTTAAAAACAAGCTCTTTCTTTCTCAATAAATCTTCTGCCTTTACCCCTAGCTTAGCTAAAATCTCTTTAAGTTCTGTTTTGTTCGGAACATTATTTAGGTATTCAACAATTTCTACCTCTAATCCTTTGTCTTTTAAGATGGCTAGAGTCTCTCTACTCTTACTGCATCTGGGGTTATGAAATATTTTCATTTTACTTCTTCGATTATAAAGTTATGATTGGTATAAATACAAATATCAGCTGCTACGGTCAATGATTCTTTTACCATCTCTTTGGCAGATAAATGAGGTGCATGTTTTTTGAGTGCAAAAGCTGCCGATTGTGCATACATACTTCCTGATCCAATTGCGGCCACATCATTATCAGGATCTAATACATCCCCTGTACCACTAATAACGAGTATCTCCTCTCCATCTGTTGCAATCATCATTGCCTCTAGCTTACGCAAATATCTATCAGTACGCCAATCTTTAGCTAGCTCTATCGCCGATCTCTTCATATTACCACTATACGCACTTAGCTTTTCTTCAAAGCGTTCTAACAGAGTAAAAGCATCTGCAGTAGAGCCTGCAAATCCTGTCACAATTTTTCCATCGTAAAGTTTTCGTATTTTTTTGACATTGCTTTTTGCTACAGTATTTCCTAGTGTTGCTTGTCCATCTGCACCGATAGCAATTTGTCCATTGTGCTTAATAGCTACAACTGTTGTTGATCTTATTTTTTCCATTTTTATTATGATACAAAAAAGCCCCTAAAAAGGGGCTTAATATTAAACGATATTTTTATTAAACTAATAATCTGATTGGATCTTCTAGCATATTTTTTAGCGTAGCTAAAAATGCCGCACCAACTGCTCCATCTACTGTCCTGTGGTCACAAGTTAATGTCACTCGCATTACATTACCTGGTACAATTTGGTCATTTTTAACAACCGGCACTTTTTTGATAGCTCCTACTGCTAGTATACACGACTCTGGTGAGTTGATGATAGAAGTAAACTCTTCTATACCAAACATACCTAAATTAGATATCGTGAAGGTATTCCCTTGCATTTCATCCAATTTTAATTTTTTAGATTTTGCTTTTCCTGCAAATTCTTTTACCTCAGCAGAGATGGTAGCTAATGATTTATTATCAGCAAACTTTACTACTGGTACAACTAGCCCATCTTCTATCGCCATTGCGATACCAATACTGATATGATTGTTTTTTCTAATGCTATTTGTGTCGCTTATCCAAGAAGTATTAACTCCTGGATGCTGTCTTAATGATGTTGCTACTGCTTTTACAATAATATCATTAAAAGAGATTTTGACTGGGGCAATTTCATTGATGCTTTTTCTAGCTTCGATTGATTTGCTCATGTCAATATCCATTGTAAGATAAAAGTGTGGTGCACCAAACTGGCTTGTCGACAGACTTTTTACAATAGCTTTCCGCATTGTTGTAGCTGGTACATCTTCAAAGCTTTCTACACCTACTGTTGCTGAGCCAACTGTTACAGTTGCTGAAGGCGTGTATGCTTCAACATCTACTTTAATAATACGACCATTAGGTCCTGAACCTTTTATTTGTCCAATGTTATATCCTTTTTCTTCTGCTAACTTTCTTGCTAATGGAGAAGCTTTCACATCTCCACTATTAACTAAAGTAGTACTTACGACCATAACAGGTGCAGTAGGCTGAACTTTAGGCTCTCTTTTCTTTTCAGCTACTGGGTTTGTTATTTTTGTGGTTTGAGATGCTGATTTGAGTAATGTTTCCCAATCCGCTCCTTTTTCTCCTACTATTGCCAATACACCATTTACAACTACTGAGCCACCTACCTCTGTGCCTAAGTACAATACTGTACCACTGTTGTATGATTCGTATTCCATTGTGGCTTTATCGGTTTCGATTTCCGCCATCAACTCACCTTCCTCTACTGTGTCCCCTACTTTCTTGTGCCATGCAGCAATTACTCCCTGCTCCATTGTATCACTCATCTTAGGCATTTGTACAATTTCTGCTACTATGCTAGATGTGTCAATTATTTCTGTAGGTGCTGTTACTTCTTCTTGACTAGTAACTACTTCTTCTGTGTTGCCACCTGCCAGTAAAGACGAAATATCTTCTCCTTTTTCTCCTACAATAGCTAGAATTCCGTTTACGGGTACTGCACCACCAACTTTTGCTCCTAGGTGTAATACTACACCTTCGTTGTATGATTCATATTCCATTGTGGCTTTATCGGTTTCGATTTCTGCCATCAACTCACCTTCTTCTACTTTGTCTCCTACTTTTTTGTGCCATGCAGCGATTACCCCTTCTTCCATGGTATCACTCATTTTAGGCATTTGTACTATCTCCGCCATATCTTAATCTTTCACAAATTAAATTCTCTGCCAAAAATAAATCAAATTTAGGTGTGAACAAAGAATTTGTTAATGTGATTACGGATTTTAAATAAAACTGTCTGCAACAACCTAGATTATTTTTATTGTAACAATGTCACAAAGTGGTTGAAAAAGGGATTCGTAAGTGAACGAACACGGTAGCAGTAAGATCCTTTTTTTGTTTTTCGTTCTATAATTTCAACAAACTCAATATGATACAAAAAAAAGACATAGCGGATAGCCCGACCCTAAACTAAATATAACTATAGTGGAATATAAGTACAGGAATTGCTCTAAGCCAATTACAAGTCTATGACCATACAGTTTTGCCCTTCGAGAAGTCCTGTATTTAATTCTTCCGAGAGGTTTATATTGGATTTGTATTGGTCAAATTCTTCTTGAAGCTCAAACCTACTTTTTCGATACCGCATGGCTTGTACAAATTTAAGCACATCGTCTTTGGTTTCTAAAATAAGCCCCGGCACTGAGCGAGGCGTACGATCTTCTTCCATCGCTACCATTGTAAAATAGGAGCTATTAGCATGTGTAATCTCACCTGTAAGGCAGTTTTCAGCATCCACTCTTATACCTATCACCATAGACGATTTTCCAACATAGTTGACTGATGCTGTGAGAGATACCAAGTCACCAACTTCAATAGGAGCAATAAAATTAACATTACTAACTGACACTGTGACGCTGTAACCTCTAGAGTGTTTGGCGGCACAGGCGTAAGCAACTTTATCCATCAAAGACAATATAATCCCACCGTGAATTTTACCACCAAAATTGGCGTAGGCGGGAATCATTAATTCGGTAATTGTGGTGTGAGAGTAAGCTACTGATCTAAATTTGGCTTTCATATTATTTTACTACTTCGGCAAGTTTTAATTGATAAGGCATTTGGGTAGGATCATCGTCGAGATGAAGTACCCCTTTTATAGTTACAAAGTCATCTACGTTAAATTCTTGATGGGTTTTGAGGTCTAATTCTATCATTGTACCAACACCTGATTTGGTGCAAAAATAACAGGTTGCATTGGGGTTTTTTGAAATATAATATTTTCCTTCGTAAGCATTCCCTGGTATGATATAGCCTTTCACGACAATCGACTTTCCGTCATATTTTTGGATAGATGGGGAGAAGATGGGGGCTTCTACCCATGTACCGTATTTTGTATTAAACACAAAATCAGTTTCTACACTGTATTCTAAAACATTCCAGTTGAGGGCTTCTTGTATAGTAAAAGAAAAAAGCACTCCTAAAAGAGTGTAAATACTGATGTTTTTGATTACTTTAAGCATGAGATAAGGTTTTAGAAATATTAATCTTATACACTTTGAGTGCAGGAATAATGCCAGAAAGCAATCCTGCTACAAGAATCCCTAGTACAAATAGTAAAGTTCTACTGTCAATGCTCCAAGAAGGGTTTAAATAATAATTACTTAGTATAGTATTAGACAAAATTACTGAAATGATTTTTCCTGAGAGATAGCCTAATAAAATACCTGTAATGAGCGTCATCAAAATTTCTACACCTATAATTTGAAGTATCTGAAAAGGTCTAGCCCCAAGACTTCTGTAAATAGCTATATCTGTATTTCGGTCTTTCATTGCATTAAACATTGAGATTAGAATACTTAATAATGAAACGACCCCTATGATGATTGCAATGTATTGCATTAATAAATATCCCGCAGATAGTTTTTGAGACAACATCTGGATTTGCAATGCAGGGTTTGAGGTCTGTAAGCTTGGTGTGAACTTATTGATTAACTTGGGAATTGTAACTAAACCTGCCCCTCCTTTAAAACTTAGTAGTGCAGCAGTTACTTCAGTATTGGCTTGAGAATCCTCTTCTCCATGTACTTCCCACACAGATGCTATTGGCGTAATAATCAATTGATCGATGACAGTATGAGATGGTTGAAGTACACCAACTATTTGGTAACTATGTCCTTCGTGTACGTGTCCATGCTGTTCTATCTCACCATGTAAACCATGAAAATGATCGCCTACGGTCAAACCTAGTGTTGTAGCTACTTTATTACCTAAGACAACTTCCATCGCTTTTGTAAATTGTTTACCCATAGATAATTGCCCGCCATAATGATTAATATAAGCTTGACTTGTACCTAATATTCTAAACCCTTTGTAAGTATCCCCATAAGCTAACCTAATAGATTGTTTTACTGATGGGTGTTTTTCTATCTTCTCTAATTCACTTATTTTAATGTTTCCTGTAGGATGATCAATGTGATAAACATTACTTAATGTGAGCTGTAAAGGACTTCCTTTTGCTCCTATTACTAAGTCTATTCCTTTTAAGTTTTTCTTTAATTGCTGATCAGAGCTGTTTTGTAATGTGGTAACAATGACAATAATGGCTACTCCTAATGTAATTAAAGATACATTGAGTAAGAAAGACAATATATTATACCTCAAATAGCGTATGGACAGTTGGTATAGTTTCATCTTAAAATAAGTTGATGGTTAAATTCAGAAATAATACGGTGATCATGGGTAATAATCACCAATGTTATCCCAAGATTTTCTGCTTTGTTTTGTAATAAATTAACTACTGCTAGTGCATTGTCATCATCCAAGTGTGAGCTTGGTTCGTCTGCGAGTAATAAACTTGGGGAGCCAATCAATGCTCTTGCTATAGATACTCTTTGTTTTTCTCCCCCAGATAGTTGGTGAGGAAATTTATTAGCGACAGAAGAAATATCTAGTTCTTCTAATAATTCTTCCAAATAATTTTCTTTTTTCTTATTAAATAATATGGCGGTTAAAATATTTTCTTTTGCCGTGAGTGATTTTATAAGATGATGTTGCTGAAAGACGAGCCCAATATGCTCTATTCTAAATTTATCTTTTTGTTTTTCTGCCAAAGTATCAATCTGAATGTCTTGAAAAGAAATATTCCCGCTAGACACTGGCGTTAATCCTGCTATGGCATGAATGAGGGATGATTTACCTGTTCCTGATTTCCCTATAATCAAAGTGTGTTGCTTTTCTTTGATTTCAAAATCAGGGTAAGTAATGGTTTTGCCTTCTTTATACGTGATTGATAAGTTTTTCCAACTGAGCATTATGCAAGTTAATGAAAAGATAGTGGTGTTATGAAGTAGAAAGAAATATTTTTAGTAGGGAGGCTTGCGTCAGGGATAGTAGCGGCATCCTTTTTTGTTTTAATTCACAAGGGTTTCTTGTCTTCAATTAGTTCAGACTGATACTAATAAATTCAACATTGTACTAAAAAAACAAAAAAGATACAGCGAATAGCCCGCTTGACGCCCTAATGATATTATAATTTTCTCAAAACAGAAATCACCTTATCTAATTCGGCTGTTGTAGTGTCTTTCCCAAAGGAGAAACGAATAGTAGGGAAAACATTTCTATTTCCATTAATATTTCTGAGTACGTGAGAGCCTTGTAGTGATCCGCTAGCACAAGCACTCCCGCCAGAAACTGCAATTCCGTTGAGGTCTAAATGAAAAAGTAGCGTGTCTGATAAGTCGGCACGAGGAATAGTCAAGCTCACAATATTAGACATCCCATTGTCTGGCTGATTGAATATGGCACCCGTAATATGTGTTTTGATTGCTGAGATAAAATAAGATTTTAACTTATTGAGATGATTTTCTCTTACCTCTAGCTCTTCATAAGCAAGCGAAAAAGCTTCCACCATCCCTACTATACTAGCAACGTCTTCCGTACCTGCCCTAAGACTTCTCTCTTGTGTACCGCCATAAATAATTGCAGAAAGTGGCTGTCTTGCAACCAAAAACCCGACTCCTTTGGGTCCATAAAACTTATGTGAAGAGGCAGTAATAAAATCAGGTATATGATTTTGTCCAAAGTCAAATTTGATATGAGAAATTGTTTGTACCGTATCAGAATGAAACAAAGCATTGTAGCGAGTACAAATTTCTTTGATTTGAGCAATGGGGTTAATCACTCCTATTTCATTATTTCCGTGCATTATGGTCACTAATGAGCTTGGGTATTGACTAAGTAAGGCTGTTAAATGCATTAAGTCAATACTGTGATTTTCTAGTAAATCAAGGTAATAAACTTGAGCCAATCCTTCTGTTTCGATAGCTTCTAAAGCATGTAATACAGCATGGTGTTCTAATGGTGAGGCTATTATGTGTTTAATGTTATGTTTACGAATAGCCCCAAATATTGCGAGATTATCGGCTTCGGTACCTCCAGAGGTAAATATTATTTCATTTGGAGAACAATTGATTAATTTTGCTAAGTGCTTACGAGCCGTTTCGATGGCTACTTTTGCTTTTCTACCTAAGCTATGTGTGGAGGATGGGTTTCCATATACTTCAGTCAAATAAGGCAACATTTTTTCCAAAACTCGTGAGTCAAGTGGAGATGTTGCGGCATAATCAAGATAAATAGGGGCTTGCATTAAGCAATAATTTCTTTTATCTTTTTGATAACAGCATTAGCAAGTTCATCAGCTCGCTCTTTGCTCACAGCCTCCGAATAAATACGGATAATAGGTTCTGTATTAGATTTACGTAAGTGTATCCATTCTTTTGTTTCTTCAAAGTCTACTTTCACTCCATCTATTGTATTGACAGTGTATTGGCTATACGCTTTCTCTAAAGCTATCAGTACTTTATCAACATTTATTTCTGGCGTAAGCTCTATTTTATTTTTTGAAATTTCATATTGTGGATACGAAGCCTTAAGGGCTGACATTGTTTTTCTTTCTTTAGCAAAATGAGTCAAAAACAAAGCAATTCCTACGATTGAGTCACGTCCATAATGTAATTCTGGGTAGATAACTCCACCATTTCCTTCTCCACCAATTTTAGCACCAAGTTCTTTCATTTTATTCACCACATTGACTTCTCCCACTGCCGATGGCTGATATTCGCAGCCAGCCGCTTCGGTTACGTCCCGCAATGCTCTACTAGATGACAGGTTAGAAACTGTTGCCGTTTTGGTATGCTTGAGTATAAAATCAGCTACTGCAACAATTGTGTATTCCTCGCCAAACATTGCTCCGTCTTCACACACAAAAGCAAGTCTATCTACATCTGGGTCTACTGTGATCCCCATGTGACAGTTTTGAGATTTTACAGTATCTGCCAGTACTGTTAAGTTTTCGGGTAATGGCTCTGGGTTATGTGGAAAATTTCCATTAGGCTCACAGTATAATTCCTCTACTTCTACTCCTAACTTAGCCAACAAAATAGGGAGAGCAATCCCTCCTGTAGAGTTCACACAGTCTATTGCTACTTTTATATTGGCTTTTTTGATTGCTTCTACATCTATATAAGGGATATCTAATACTTTTTGAATGTGCTTGTCGATATATGTATCGTCCTGTGTGATAACCCCAATTTTATCATGGCTGACAAAATCAAAATCTTCATTTTCTGCTACTTCTAATAAAGCGGTACCTTCTTCGGCAGAAATAAACTCTCCTTTTTCGTTCAATAACTTTAAGGCATTCCATTGTGCGGGATTATGACTAGCCGTTAAAATGATTCCTCCTCCTGCATTCTCCATTGGCACGGCAATTTCTACGGTAGGAGTGGTAGAAAGCCCCAAATCTACTACATCTATCCCTAAACCTGCCAAAGTATTGGTGACTAATGCTGATATCATTGCACCAGAAGTACGGGCATCACGACCCACTACTACTTTTTTGTTTTTTCCTTCTCTAATGAGTATCGTTCCGTAGGCTGATACAAATTTAACAACGTCTACCGGAGTTAGGTTTTCACCTGGCTGACCTCCAATTGTACCACGTATTCCAGAAATTGATTTGATTAAAGTCATTTTTGTAAAGTTTTTTTTGTAAAAAAATTAATCGAATTTAGACAACACTTTTAAGACTTCGTTTTCAGGCTCTTCAACCTCATCTTTACCGCAAGGCTCTTCTCCTACAGTCTTACCACAATAGCTACAAGTAGCTCCTTCTTCACGTAAAAATGGACTTTGAGAAGCACAAGTTCCTTTAAACTCTCCATCTTTTAGAAAAAGTAATCTTACTGACATCAAGAGAAAGAATGTGGCAATTAAGCCTATTGCGAGAAATAATTCAGTCATAATCTTATTTTTATAATGTAAAGATATAACAAGAACAGTAGAAATAAAAAAAATGTTCGGCTTATACTAAAACATATAACCCAAACATCTTTAAAAAAAATTAATGTGCTAAAATAATAGCTAAGTTATGCAAAGACCTTCTTTCGGGTTTGCTAATAGATAAATAACCCAAAACACCCCCAG
>Ga0256845_1000702_pt1 | contig 29802 bp, 23 predicted proteins | sample RiftiametaG_FD_189101 | JGI IMG/M metagenome (GOLD analysis project Ga0256845, IMG submission 189101) | Tube worm associated microbial communities from hydrothermal vent at the East Pacific Rise, Pacific Ocean - Riftia | ecosystem: Host-associated > Annelida > Integument > Unclassified ...
GTTGTCAGGCGAGAGGTTCTATTGCCCAACTGATCGAGGGTATGAAGGGGTAGTGAAAAAGAGGCTGGATAGGTGGATAGAGATTAAAAAGAAAAATTAACATAAACACACCGGATATCCAGACAACTGACCGGTATGAAGAAGATAATACAGGAGGTTATTATATTAGGTATATTGTGCCCTCTTCAGCAATATAGATGAAATGATCTGTCAGGAATTAATATAAGGGCTTTATATTATGGCATCCCGACAGATCATATGGATTTAAAACTGCCATTCAACTCCAGTGATGGCATAAACTCCGGGCTGCTTATAACCAAGCCCTTCCACAATATCTACATTGAAAATATTTTCTACTCTTCCAAATATAGACCAGTTATTATTTATGTGTGCTTTTGCAGCTATATCAGTTCTAAAATATGCAGGCATGATTTTATCTCCACGCCATCTTAATCTGGGTCCTGAATAATACCCATGGATATTAAAGTGGAATTTTTCAATATCATAGGAAATGTCCAGATTAAATTTATTTCGAGCAATTTGAACGGTTCTAAATATTTTACCATCTTTTTCAGATTTTGAACTGCAATAGGTATAGTTTCCACTAAAGGTAACACTGGATGTTATAACAGTGGAAAAGGAAAATTCAACTCCTTTGGTAACCGCATTATCTCGATTGGCATACATACCCCTTATTGTTGGATCCGGATTAATTCCGTATACAAAAGCAATAACATTGTCAAGTTTTGTGTGCCAGTAAGAACATTCAAGTTTTATCCTATTTTGTAATAGAGATTGCCTGATTCCCAGTTCCCATGTTTTCCCTTTTTCCGGTTTCAGGTTTAGATTTCCATACTTGGGATCATATAGGTTGAAAAAAGTAGGAGCTTTAAAACTTGTGCCGTAATTAAGATAAGGAATAGTGTGGGTGGTTTGAAAAGTGTAACTGACACCAGCCTTGCCTGTGGCCTGGCTACCGAATTCTTCATGGTGATCATTTCTTAATCCCAGTGATAGGACCAGGCTATCGTCAAGTAAAAGGACCTGATCGTTTAAGTAAAATGAATAAATATCGGTTTCATTGGCAACCTCGCCGTATTTTCCCCATTTTTTCCCTTTCTGCCTTTGAAATTCTGCTCCGAATAAAAGAATATTTCCCATATTCTCCATAGAATTTTCATCCCATATGATATTATAATCTGCAAGGTAATTATCATCCTGATAATAATAGGGTTTGCCATCTCCTCTGTCATAGACCGGAACAATGTCTCCCTTATTATAATAATTTTTCCAGTTCAGGGTAAAATGATTTGTCGGTGCAATTATGGATCCCAGATATCCATCATTTTTATCCAATCCTTTTTTTTCATGGGAAAAATATCCAAGGGTTAGACTGTGTTTTAATGTATCTGTGATTTGATGCTCCAGCTTTATATTACCATTTATATAATCTGAGTCTGATTCTGAATGGGGGTCAGGCAATTGAAATGCCCACCATGGAGTTGCAGGAGAATCCATGGCATAGGATTCTCTGAGTTCAGCATAGTTAAATTTTGATTTAGTATATAGCCAGGAACTCTGGATTTTAAATATATCACTGAAATCATACCCTATATTTAAGCTGGTGGACATATTTTTATAAAATTCTTTATCGTGTACACCGTCACTATTTGTAATGTTGGCGCTTAGAGCATAATTAAACCTGTTTAAAGAGCCGCTGGTATTGGCATATGCCTTTCTCCAATTCAGTGACCCCGCCTCGGTTCCAATACAGAGTTCAGGTTTTCCACTTCCTTTTTGCGTGGTAATTACAATAACACCTGCTGTAGTATTGGAACCATAAATAGCTGCCTGGGGTCCCCTTATTATTTCAATTTTTTCAATTGTTTTAGGGTCAATATGTCCCAGAAAGTTGCCGACACCTCCTCTCATTGCTCCATTGACCTTAATTCCATCAATTACCACAAGAAAATGTCCTTGACCAAAGCCTCTGAGTTTGGGGTAGTTGAAATGACCTGGACCTCCTGCCTGCTTAAATTCAACTCCTGGTGTATACCTGAGGATTTCAGTAAAATCAGTGTAATTATTTTTTTTTATATCTTCTTTTGTTATAATAGTCACTGAATCTGTTAGGTTTTCCATCTTTTTTTTAATTTTTGTACCTGTAACATATATTTCTTCCATTTTAAAAAAAGAATCGGATTGTTCTACTTCCTGGGCACCTGCCTGGTGCAATATTGTGAAAAGGCAAAACACCAATAAAATAATAAATTGTTTTTTCATCCCCTGTTCCTTTGGTTGATATAAAATAAAAAAGCTCCACGCAATTTAATGATGGAGCCATTGATACGTATAAAAACGGTCAGTCAAGATAAAACAACCGATTTATAACATATCAGCATTGATTTAATCGCGAAATCTAATTGCATCTGCGGATGGTAGGTCTTCTGGCTTCCGGCTTTTTGATGATTAAAATGTCCTTCCCAGATAAAATCCAGTGAACATTTTATTGAAGCATTTTATTCGGTTACAGCAGCGCGTCTGCGATGGATTTTCACCATCTTCCCTGTACCTGGCGCAGATTATGTTGTTTTAAGAATTACATTGTCACCTCCTGTTTATTAAGTTTGAATTATAAATTGTTATAGGCGGTTATAGTAAAAAACATGATGAATTTTGTCAATACCATATTATCTATACTTCAGGATCAAACCAAGGAAATATTTTTTCTTAACACTTTTGCGGCACTAAATCCCAATATTAATAAAAGAAGTATTATTCCATATTCGTTAAGCATAGGAATAGGGATAATGCCTCCTGCTGCTTCCTTGACAAACACATCCTTGGTTCCATTTATATCATCTCCGGCTACAAGATTAGTGGCATCCGATTCAAACGCAATAAATCTGCCGTTGGATGACATTGCGGGAAATTGACTATTATTATTTTCCTGTCCACCTGTTGAATCCAGACTCACTATTTCGATATTTCCTATGGCTCCATAAACAATGTTCATAACCGATAAAAAGCTAAATAAAATAAAACCAAATAACAATAAAATATAGGTTTTTTCATCTTTTTTGTTCTCCTCTTAAGCAATTTATCTGTTCTCAATGAGATTATATATTGTTTTTATTATTGTCAATATAGGTTCTTTTGTTTTTTGATGGTGGATTATTGAGAATTGTTTATTGATCTTTTCATTAACGAGTTTTTTGGTTATAATGTTTGTATACATTATCAATCAAAGGAGATATTTATCATGAGATATTTTATAAGATTTATTCTGTGCTTTGCAGCTTTGAGCTTTATCGGATGTGCATCAATTAATACCAATGTTACCAAAGATAATTTTTTTTTAACTGCCACACTATATGATTATATCCTTCATGATCATCTGCCTGGAAATAATGAGCCTGATATGGCATTATTGAATCTTTTTTTTGCAAAGATGCCTAAGGGGGGCGATATCCATCACCATTATTCAGGGACGATCTATGCTGAAACATATCTGGACTGGGTTGGTAAGAAGGGATGGCTTATTGATCCTTGTTCATTAACAATTATAAATCCTTTAAAGAGCCATAAAAATACTTTATGCGATAAAAAACCTTTATCTGTTAAAGAACTTATGTCAGATACTTTGCTTTATAGAAAATTATTAACTCTATGGTCTGATAAAGATTTTAATAATCACAGCCATGAGCAGGTGCCACCGGATTTAAATTTTTTTAATACATTTGACTATTTTCATATGATTTCCGATGAATATACAGATATCGGGCTTCAAATTATCAAAAAAAGAGCTGTTAATGAAAATGTGGCATATATTGAGTCTATGCTGAGTCGGGTGGGTGTTAAGGGTCGTGATTATATTTCTGATATTCAAAGACAGAAGTTTAATAGAAAATTAAGAAAAGCTAAGACTCAGGCACAGGTCAATAAAATTTTGGATAAATTATCCTATGAGTTTACAAAAAATCCAAAATTTGAAGCAAGTTTGAATTCCTTTTTATCCAAGGTTGCAAATGACCATAAAAACATTGATGATAATAATTTTCTTATGCGTTATCAGACATATTGTGTAAGAGTTTTTGGACCTGTCCAGGTTTTTGCAGATTTATTTTCAGGCTATATGGCTGCCATAAAGTCACCTTTGATCGTCGGGGTCAATATTGTTGCCCCTGAAAATAATAAAACCGCATTGGCAGATTATACTTTGCATATGCGGATGTTTAATTATCTTAAAACCAAATATCCCGGCGTGAACAGGGCATTGCATGCAGGCGAATTAACTCTTGGCATGGTAAGACCCAAAGATTTATTGTTCCATATAAACCAGGCACGAAAAATAGCAGATGCCCAGAGAATAGGTCATGGTGTGGATATTTCGTATGAGACAAACCCCATTGCATTATTGGAAGACTTAAAAAACCACTCTGTTATTGAGATAAATTTAACCAGCAATAGTTTTATTCTCGGTGTTGAAAAAAACAGGCACCCTTATCTTATTTATTCAAAATATAATGTCCCCATGGTCATATGTACAGATGATTCCGGTGTGTCAAGAAATAACCTGACCAATGAATATCTTATCCTGGCAACAAGGTATAAACCATCCTATGGTCAGATAAAACAATATGTTTATAATTCAATAAAATATTCGTTTTTATCGGAACAAGATAAAATAATGGTATCAAAGAGAATAGAAAAAAGTTTTTTGAGTTTTGAAAAGGATATGGCTGCTTTGTATGACCGGCTCAGTTTTTGACGTAACAAATATACTCACTGAGATAAAATGTAAAGTAATTGCAGAAAATTTATCATTACTCATGGGTTATGTAAAAGATATTTAATTTTATTCATGAAAAATATCGAAAGCGTAAAATATTTAAGAAATTGGGAATTCAAGGGTTTTGAAATCCGGATTGTTGAAAAAAGCTACCATTTATTTCCCAAACACATTCATGACGGAATTTATACACTCAGTTTGGTGGAAAGTGGCGGTAGTTTCTGTCTTGGTAAAAACAATCCCCATTCTTATATTAAAAAAGATCATATGGCCTTGATTAATCCTGGTCAGGTTCATTCCTGCGTTCCCCCAAAAGATAGATTTGTGTCATATATAACCTTTAGTATTGATGAGCAGTTTATGAAAAAAATTGCAGTGGACATTTTTGAGAAAAATAATTATCTGCCTGAATTTTCAAATCCAGTGATGGATAACCATATGATTTCAAAGTTGTTTAAAAATCTGGCTTATTTTTTTACAATCAATAAAGATCACTTTGCATTGGAAGTAAACCTGGTCTCATCTCTTGGACAACTCTTATCTGAATATGGTCACCATAAAAAAAAAGATAGTTCAATCAAAAAAAATAATCCAGCAGTAAGAAAATCAATTGAGTTCCTAATGGATCATCTTGGAGATAATATTTCCTTAGATGAGCTGGCACGAGCATCAGGAATAAGCAAGTTTCATTTTTTAAGACTGTTTAAGGAAGCAACTGGTCTCCCGCCTCACCAGTTCAGAACGCAAAAGCGAATCGAGTTTTCTAAAAGATTGATCAAAAAAGGCACTCCACTATCTCAGGTTGCCCTTTTGTCCGGATTCACAGACCAAAGTCATTTCACCAATCGATTCAGGCTACTGACAGGTTCATCACCTAAACAATATTCTGAAAATAAATAATTTTTTTAAAAAAGCAATTTCATACAATAATCCTCCTTCTGATAATGTTTTCATATATAAATTATTAGTTTTAAAAAAAGGAGGTCTCTTATGAAAAGCTTAATTCTGTATGATTCACTCGGAAGAAATACTGAAAAAGTTGCCTGGCAGATTAATGATACACTAAAGGGTTTAAACAATAATGTTGACTGCATAAAAGTTCAACCTGAGATTGATATTAATTTTTTTGAATACGACCTTGTTTTTTTGGGCTCGCCTGTTATTGACTGGTTGCCTACGAAACAGATAATGGGTTATTTAAAAAAGAAACTTCAATTTTATAGCGAGCAAAGAGAAATAATACCGTCATCACCCTTGAGAGTAAATAAATATGGCATATGTTTTTGTACTTATGCAGGACCCCATATCGGCAAAAACGAAGCTATTCCTATGACCATGTGGTTACAGTCATTTTTGGAGCATCTTGGATATACTGTTATAGATCAATGGCATATTGTAGGTCAGTTTCACAAAAAGACTGATATGAATACGCAGGGACGTCTGGGGAATATCTTAGGTCGCCCGAACGAAAAAGACTTGGTTTTTGTTGAAAATAGAACAAAAGGCGTTATGAGCGCTTTGACCAATTTGGCTTCAAATAATTAGACATAGGCGCACTCTTTGATTATGGTCATAAAACAATGAATGGATATAAAATACAAATAGAGAGCAATATCAGGAGAAAATGATTAAAAAAAACATCGCGAAGATTTAGGATTCACTATCAAATCGTTGATTGTTTCATATCATGCTCAAGCATCTTATAAAATATCCTGTTTAATATTAGAAACTTGTTTTTTATATAATTTATATGGTATGGAAATTACAATCAAGTATTGGTTTTTTATATTTGATTTATTTTCAGTAAATAAATTATCGGAGGAAGTTTAGATGAAGAATGTTGTTATTGTAAGCGGTGCCAGGACTCCAATCGGTTCATTTGGCGGCTCTTTGAAAAGTGTATCAGCTATTGATCTTGGAACCCTTGCCATGAAAGGTGCTATTAAAAAAGCCGGTTTAAAACCTGTTGCAAGTGCATTCCAGAAAGAACTCGGTCCTGACGCACTTAAAGATCAGGGATTGCTTGATCTTGAAAAACAAGGTTATGATTATGATGATTCAGCTCAGGAAATTGCAATAGATGAAGTTATTGTAGGTAATGTCCTCCAGGCAGGTCAAGGACAGAACCCTGGAAGACAGACAATGATAAGAGCAGGTATTCCAAAAGAAACTCCTGCGTTTACCCTTAACAAGGTTTGTGCATCAGGACTTAAGGCAATTGCCTTAGGCGCACAGTCTATAATGGTTGGGAATGCTGATATTGTACTTGCAGGTGGTCAGGAAAGCATGAGCAATGCACCCATGGCTTTACCCAAGGCAAGATGGGGTCATAGAATGGAATTGACCGGAAAAGGGGATATATATGACCTTATGGTTTTTGATGGTCTGTATGAAATCTTTTACGGATACCACATGGGATTAACTGCTGAAAATATTGCAGACAAATATGGGATTTCCCGGGAAGATCAGGACAAGCTTGCTTTATTAAGCCACCAAAGAGCCTTTGGTGCAGTAAATGATGGGACTTTTGCCAAGGAAATTGTTCCTGTCTCATTTATATCAAGAAGAAAAGAAGTGATTGTTGATAAAGATGAGCGCCCCATGGAAACAAGCATGGAAAAACTTGGTAAACTTCGACCTGCGTTTAAGAAGGACGGAAGCGTAACAGCAGGTAATGCTTCAGGTATTAATGATGCAGCAGCAGCTGTCCTTTTAATGAGTGAAGAAAAAGCAGATGACCTGGGGCTTGAAAAACTTGCAAAGGTAAAAGGCTTTGCATCGGGCGGTCTTGATCCTGCTTATATGGGTATGGGCGTTGTTCCTGCAGTCAGAAAAGTACTTAAGCAGACTTCCATGACAATTGATGATATTGATCTTTTTGAACTTAATGAAGCTTTTGCCTCCCAGGCAATAGGGTGTATGAAAGAACTTAATATTGATATTGAAAAACCAAATGAACTTGGCAGTGGTATTTCCCTTGGGCACCCAATAGGTTGCACAGGTGCAAGGCAAGTGGTAACAGCTATTCACCAGATGGAGAGAAAAGGATATTCCACAGGTCTTATTACCATGTGTATTGGTGGTGGTATGGGAATGGCAATGGTCCTTGAAAAATAATTTTATAATAATATTTTAAGATTAAGTGAAAACAGCTGCCTGCTAAGTTTTTTTTAAGGCAGCTGTTTTGTTTTATATAAACAATAGAATAATCAAGATTAAAAAAGATGAATAAAAATAAATATAAAATTGGTGTTATTTCCGATACCCATGGGTCTATTAATCCGTATATCAAAAATGTTTTTAAGGGTGTTGATCATATTATTCATGCAGGAGATGTATGTGGCAGGGATGTGCTTGAATATTTAGAACAAATTGCTCCTGTCACAGCTGTTAAAGGTAATATGGATTTTGGAGATATTAGTGAAAAATTAAAAGCAACTGAGTCTGTCCGGTTTGGAAAAGCCTATATTTATGTATTGCATATACCGAATATGCTGGATATAGAACCTGAAAGAGACGGGTTTAATGTTATTGTGACAGGTCACACCCATATTCCTAAGATAAATACAAATAATGGTGTACTATATCTGAATCCCGGGAGTGCGACCTTTCCCAAAAAGCAAAACAATGCAACAGCAGCTCTTTTGCATATTAATGGAGAAGATATAAATGCTGAGATTATAGAGCTTAAATGATAATGATTTTATCTTTACTTAGGTAAATATAAATGATAATAATAATGAGTTTTGAGACAGGTGTTTTTTAATATTTGGATAATTAATATAACGGAGTGTTTTTATTATGGATATTCCAAGAAAGCTGGGAATTTTGATATATAGTATGGTACCGGCTATAGTTGGTGGTGGAATTGTTTTTCATTTTTTTGGAAGTTATACTCAGGTCATAATTTATGAGATTCTTCTGGCTTTTGCTACCTTAGGTCTAATAAGGAAATAATCAGGAAAGAATCGGTGATAATTTGGGGCAAAATACTTCCGAGAGAGATGTTTTTATATTTTTTCTTGTGCTTTTTTCTGTTTCATTGTTTTTTACATGGCAGGTTATTGCACCGTTTTTCTCAATTATCATACTCGGAATAGTCTGTGCCGGAATTTTTCATAGCTTTTACAAGTTATTATCAAAAAAAGTACAGCCTTCGATTGCTTCTTTTATTATCTGTGTTTTAATTTTTTTCATAGTATTCATTCCTGTGCTTTTTTTTATAGGTGTTGTCTCAAAAGAAGCATTTGACCTTTACCTCATGGGTAAAGATGCTGTGTTCAGCGACCATCTTAAAGCCTTATTCCAAAAAACTCAATTAGTTGAAAGGCTGAACAGAGTTCTTGCCTATGCCGGGATTGATCAGACATTATCTTTTGATGATCTTATAAATCCTGTATCTGAACTTGGTAAAACCATAGGTTTCTTTTTATTTGAAAAAGCAAGATTTATAGCATCTAATATTTTCAAATTTGTTTTTTATTTTTGTTTTATGCTTATCATTGTTTTTTATTTTTTATTGGATAATGTTAAGGTTATTAAATTTATTAATGACCTTTCGCCTCTGGCAGACAAAGATAATGAAAAATTATTAAGAAAGTTTATGGATATGGCAGGAGCGGTCCTTTTAGGTAATGGACTTGGTGGGCTTATTCAGGGCGTTACAGGTGGGTTGGTTTTAATGTTTCTGGGAGTCAGTTCTCCATTTTTATGGGGTATTATTATGGCTTTTCTTGCATTTTTACCCATTGTGGGAATTGGACTTGTGCTTGTCCCGGCAGGTTTTTTATTGATATTACAGGGACGTGTGACTGCCGGAATATTTTTAATTGTTTTTTACGGGTTTTTATCCTGGAGTGTTGAATATATACTAAAACCAAAAGTGGTTGGCGACCGGGTTAGAATGCATCCTTTGATTGTATTCTTTTCAATAATCGGAGGTCTTAAAATTTATGGGATGATAGGAATTATTTATGGTCCTTTAATAATGACTTTATTTTTTACATTATCTGAAATTTATTTTGCAAATTACCAGGCTTTAATTGAGCCTGCGAAGTTTAATAACAAGGAATAAAATAATTGGAGCTTAATAGTTAAATGGTAAGTATGGAAGAAAATCATATCAATATTGAAACAGAGATGCAGCAATCATATCTTGAATATGCCATGAGCGTAATTATAGGAAGAGCTCTTCCCGATGTGAGAGATGGGTTAAAGCCGGTTCACAGGCGTGCTCTTTTTGCAATGCAGCAGCTAAGAAATGATTATAATAAGCCCCATAAAAAATCTGCGCGTATTGTTGGTGATGTTATTGGTAAGTATCATCCCCATGGTGATTCAGCTGTCTATAATACAATAGTCAGGATGGCCCAGGAGTTTTCTTTAAGATATATTCTTGTGGATGGACAGGGTAACTTTGGTTCTGTGGACGGTGACTCGGCAGCAGCAATGAGGTATACGGAAATCAGGATGAAAAAGATTGCCCATGAGATGCTGGCTGATCTTGAAAAAGAAACTGTTGAGTTTGCGCCTAATTATGATGAAACCCTTGAAGAACCTGTTGTTTTTCCGACAAAATTTCCAGCTTTGCTTGTTAATGGATCATCAGGCATTGCTGTTGGTATGACAACAAATATTCCACCCCATAATTTAAGTGAAGTAACCCAGGGGTTGATAGCCTTAATTGATAACCCTGATATGGATGTGACCGAATTAATGGAATATATCCCGGGTCCTGATTTTCCCACATATGGTTTTATTTCAGGGCGCCAGGGGATTGTTGATGCCTATACAACGGGAAGAGGTGTGATCCGTATGCGGGCAAGGCTTGAAGTTGAGGAAAATAAAAAAACAAAGCAGGAAACTATTGTTGTAAGTGAGCTGCCATATCAGGTAAATAAAGCAAAACTTGTTGAGAAAATTGCAGAGCTTGTAAGGGACAAAACAATTGGCGGGGTCTCTTATGTGAGGGATGAATCTGACCGACATGGTATGCGAATGGCAATTGGTCTTAAAAAGAATCAGATCGCTGAGGTTGTGATAAATCAACTTTATAAGCACACCAGTATGCAATCAAGTTTTGGAATTATTTTCCTTGCTGTTGTAAATGACAGACCTGAACTTTTGACTTTAAAAGAGATTCTTGAACATTTTGTCGAACATAGGAAAAATGTAATAACAAGAAGAACCATATTTGATTTAAATAAAGCTGAGGCAAGAGCGCATATTTTGGAAGGTCTCAGAATAGCATTGAGTAACCTTGATGAGGTTGTAAAACTTATCCGCGCTTCAAAGTCACCTGAAGAAGCAAGACTTGCCTTGATGGGACAATTTGAATTATCTAAGATTCAGGCCCAGGCAATACTTGATATGCGGCTTCAAAAGCTTACAGGTCTTGAAAGAGAAAAAATAGATCAAGAGTATGAAGCTCTTTTAAAAGACATCACATGGTTTAAGGAAATACTTGGAAGTACAGAGATCGTAAAAGGGATAATCAAGGATGAACTTAGCGCACTGAAAGAAGAGTATGGTGATGAAAGGCGTACTGAAATTATAGATGCTGTAGATGATATTAACCTTGCAGATATGATAGCTGAAGAAGATATGGTGGTTACTATCACCAAAAGCGGTTATATAAAACGTAACCCAATTACTCTTTATTCAAAGCAGCATCGTGGTGGAAAAGGTAAAATGGCAATGGCAACAAAAGATGATGATTATGTTGAACATCTTTTTGTGTCTTCAACCCATTATACTTTTATGTTTATTACAAATTTTGGTAAGGTATATCAGTCAAAGGTTTATGAATTGCCCATTGCCGGAAGATCAAGCCTTGGAAAAGCAATTGTAAATTTTTTAAACCTTGATGAAGGAGAAAAACTTGCAACAGTCCTTGTGGTCCCTGAATTTGTAGATAATTGTTTTGTTGTAATGGCAACAAAAAAAGGCAGGGTGAAAAAAACCGAGCTTATGTTATATTCAAGACCCAGATCAGGAGGTCTTATCGGGATTAAACTTGCTGAAGGTGATGAATTGATTTCAGCGAGGATCACCAATGGAAATGATGATATAATATTAGGTTCAGACAATGGCAAGGTCATAAGATTTAATGAAAATGATGTGCGGGCAACTGCCAGAGGTTCAATGGGTGTGAAAGGTATGACCATAGGGAAGGATGGTGTGATCGTAGGAATGGAAATCAGTTCCCATGGCACTTGTCTTCTTTGTGTTACAGAACATGGATTTGGCAAAAGAACCTATATCAAAGAATATAAAACCCAAAATAGAGGCGGCAAAGGCGTTTTTTCAATTAAGACTTCTGAACGTAATGGAAAGATGGTTTCTCTTCTTTTAGTTGATGATAATGAAGAAATTATGATGATAACTGATAAAGGAAAACTTATCAGGACACCTGTAAAAGATATGTCCATTATCAGCAGGCATACAAGCGGAGTCAAACTTATAAATTGTGATCCAAAAGAAAAACTCATTGCAGTTGGAAGAGTACCGGAGCAGGAAGAAGAAGATGAAGAAAGTGAAGAAGATAATGGAGTAGAACCTTTGTCCTCATAAATAAAATGATGGGAGAATGGGAAAAAAAGTTCATAAGGGCAATGGCCACAGAGAGAGATTAAGACAAAAATTCTTTGCAGGAGGTCTTGCAGGATTTTTAGACTATGAGGTTATTGAACTTCTTCTTATTTTAAATACCCCGCGCAGGGATTGTAAGGAGACTGCCAAAGAGTTATTAAAGAAGTTTAAAACATTGCAGGCAGTATTAGAAGCAGATCCCGGAGAACTTCAACAGGTTAAAGGTGTAGGTAAAACCAATGTTTTTGGTCTTCAATTTATCAAAGAAGTTGCTGATCGTTATTTAGAGAAAAAAATAATTGCAAAAGATGTTGTCAAAAACCCTGATGATTTGATAAAATATATACATTATTCAATTGGCAATAAAAACAGAGAGTATTTTGCCGGAATTTTTCTTGATGCAAAAAATAAGGTTTTAGCATCGGAAATTTTATTTCAGGGCAGTTTGACTTCAAGCTCGGTTTATCCAAGAGAAGTGATAATTAAAGCTTTGCAGCATCAATCAGCAGCAATGATTTTTGCACATAATCATCCTTCAGGAGATATCTCACCATCTCCTGAAGATATTGCAATTACCAGAAGACTTGTTTTTGCATTGAATTATGTTGGTATTATTGTCCATGAACACTTGATAACAGGCGGTGGTGAATTTTATAGTTTCCACGAAAATGGCTATATTGAGAAATTTAAACAAGAATTTGATTATAATAATAAAAAGAGTCAATAAATAGAATTTGAATGATCAAGATAATAAACCTGATTGTTATGGGAACCTTGAAAAAGTATTTCCCATGACTGAAATTGGTCTTAGAGAAACGCCGGTCTATTGCAGATATGAATGCGTTTATAAGACTGATTGTTTAAAAAAAGCACTTATGACAAACAAAGGCAGTAATGTTGAGGAAGAGCTTTTACAAAGGGGCACTAAGGCAGGAACCATTGGTTTTTTTGAAAGATGGTCCCGAAAAAAGCAGCTTGATAGAAAAAAGGATAAGTAATATGAAATCAATTCGAGATATTGATGTTTCAGATAAAAATGTTTTGGTGAGAGTGGATTATAATCTACCCATGGATGAAAATCAAAAGATCACTGATGATAATAGAATCAAAGCAACTTTGCCTTTGCTCGAATATTTAATAGGCAAGGGAGCTGCCATGATATTAATGTCCCATATGGGTAGACCAGACGGAGAAAAAATTCAAAAATTATCCCTTGCACCGGCAGCAACCCGTTTGTCAGAACTATTAAATCAAAAAGTCAGTTTTATTGATGATTGCCTGGGTCAAAAAGTCGAAGAAAAAGTAAAGCAATTAAAAAAAGGCGATATATTGTTATTGGAGAATTTACGTTTTTATAAACAGGAAAAGTCCAATGATCCGGATTTTGCAAAAAAACTTGCAGGTCTTTGTGATATTTATGTGAATGATGCCTTTGCAGTTTCCCATCGTGACCAGGCTTCCATTACAGGTATTACCCAATATGCTCCTGTATCTGTTGCAGGTTTTCTCCTTGAAAAAGAATTAAAATCTTTTTACGATTCTGTGGAAAACCCCAAAAGACCCCTTGTGGCAATTATTGGCGGAGCAAAAGTTTCAGGTAAGCTTGAAGCATTGGAAAATATGTTGAAATTTGTTGATAAATTAATTATTGGCGGAGCAATGGCAAATACCTTTCTTAAAAGCCAGGCAATTGATACAAAGGGATCTTTGATTGAAAATGATCTTGTTGATACAGCAGCTGAAATTGTGAAAAAAGCAAAGGCAAAAGGAGTGGAACTGCTTTTGCCCATAGACCTTATTGCCGCTGATAAACTTGCTAATGATGCTTTGATAAAGGAAGTTGACCTTGATAATATCCCTGATAACTGGATGGCTCTAGATATCGGACCTAGGACAGGTGAACTTTATGCAAAGGCTATTGCTGATGCCGGGACAATCGTATGGAATGGACCCATGGGAGTATTTGAAATGGATAAATTCATTGGCGGGACTCAAAAGATTGCAAATGCAGTAGCTGAGTCAAATGCTTTTTCTATTATTGGAGGAGGAGACACAGGTCTTGCAGTCAAAAAATGTAATATTGCTGATAATGTAAGTTATATTTCAACAGGCGGAGGCGCTTTTTTACACCTTATGGAAGGGAAACAATTACCAGGAGCAAAAGTATTGGAATAAGATAAATTTTTTCTGATTAATAAAAGGAGGGTAATAGTGGCTTTTAAAACAAGGAATGAATTGAGTTGGGAAGAGAGACTTCGCAGATCCTATTATGAAGTTTTGCGGGATGAACTTGATCATTTTATGTTGCAGTATTCTCTTGTTGATTCCTATAATAATTTTGTTCGTCAGAAAATGCCTTACCCTTTTGTTGAAACAAGAGAGCTTAAGCCTCGAGCCAGAATTCCATGTACGGAATTTGAAGCTCAAAATTCATTTCTTGTTGTTTTTTTTGAAGAGGCTATTAAAGATATTCATAAAAAATATATCAGATTTTTTGATGCTAATAAGACAACAAAGGCAAATCTCCTTGACCATCATACTTTTCCCAATATAGATAAGTTTGATAAACAAATGAAGTTTTTTGAAACAGAAGATTTTTTTTCTTTTCTGGAATCAATGCTGCCTGTGGATTATGCGTTATTGATTCAACGGAATACTTTGAAAAAAGTAAAATATGCCCTTACTCATTTCCATGTACGTATAGATTGGCCCATAGCAGAAGCTGCTGAAGACCTTGCTAAAGAATTGAGGTATATATCCAAAGATCTATATGAGAATGGAGATAAATATGCAGAAAACCTTCAGAAAAAGTTTTTTGAATATTATGGGATACCCCTTATGGCAGGGGGGCGGCGAACAGCTGCTATTATTGCAGCACAATATTTTAAAAGGTTCAGCGGTATCTCAACAGTATATGTCGGGTCCAGTGAATCAAGAAATCTTCTTATAATTGGTGAACAGGGAATATCAAAGTGCATCCTTGTTAAATTGTCCAATAAACAGATAACTGAAATGGTAAAAGCATGTGACCCTGAAATAGAGATGACCAAAGCCAGGTTTATTAAGCATTATGTGGTTGCACGGGAAGGAGATTCATATATATCAATTTTTAATGTAAGATATGCACATACTCCCCATGCAATTTTTCCTGATGGCGGTAAATTAAGGGAGCTTAATCCTGATATTAACTGGCTGAGTGTTAATTCTGAATGTATTTTGCCTAAACCGTTTGTAAAAAATTATGCACCACTTCAATACAAGATGATTTATACCTGATTTATTTGTGAAGCTTTTTTTTCATGGCTGTTTCATCGCAGTCTGGAAATTTTACACAGAACATGCAGTCTGACCATATTTTTTTAGGAAGTTCAGCCATATCAATTAAGTGAAAATCAAATTTTTTAAAAAATTGTGGTCTATATGTTAGAACAAACAGGTCAAAGACTTTGAACACAAGAGCTTCCTGAATACATCTATCCACTAAAAGAGTTCCTATGCCTTTTTTTTCATATCCTTTTTTAACAGCAAGGGATCTAATCTCGGCAAGGTCTTCCCAGCAGAATTGCAGGGCACAACAGCCAAGAATTTCAGGGGTATTCTCATCTTCATATACCCAGAAATCTCTTAAGTGGTCATATAATTGACTTAAGGGACGAGCAATTAGTTCACCTTGATCTCCATAATATCTAAGCAGGGAATGAATCCCGGGAATATCGTTGATCATAGCCTTTCTTATCATTTTTTTGAATTTCCTTTTTTCAGAATAAGCGCCTTTACAATGGAAGGACTATTAATTTTATTATAAATTTTTCCTGTATTGGAATCCATGTATATCATTTTTGTATTGTCAGGTATATCAAAAAATTGATATTCTTTTTGTGAAATTGTTTTTTTCATGAAATCTATCCATATGGGCAAAGCCAGTGCAGCACCTGTTTTATGGTTCCCAAGAGAGCTTGAATCATCATTGCCAACCCATACACCAAGGGCAATATCAGGGCTGAACCCAATAAAAAGAGCATCTTTATAATCATCAGTTGTGCCTGTTTTACCTGCAATGCTTCTTTTTATAAAATTTGCCTTTTTACCAGTGCCTTCACGGATTACACCCTGGAGCATATCACATATAATGGCTGCATCCTGCCGGGACATTACCCTTTTTTTTTCAGGTCTTGCAATATATAGAATTTTATTGTCAGAATTTTTTATTTTTTTAATTGCAAAGGGCTTTATAAAAGTCCCCATATTTGTAAAGCTTGAATAAGCAGAAGTTAATTCAAGTAATGAAACTTCTGAAGTGCCAAGGGCAAGAGAAAGATCTGGTGTTAAAATAGATTGTATGCCGGCTTTTTTTGCAAAATTAATTACATTATTGATTCCTATGGTGTCAAGAAGCCTCACTGCACAGGTGTTTTTAGATAGAGCAAGGGCTTTTCTTAATGTTATTTCTCCAAGAAAAGAATCAGAATAATTTTTGACTTCCCATTTGCTTTGCCCATATCCCTTGGCAAACTTGAGGGGAGTATCAAGAATAGTTGAATTCTGGGAAAAACCTTGTGTTATGGCACAGGCATATATTAGGGGTTTAAAAGCTGAACCTGGCTGTCTTTTTGCAAGAGTTGCCCTGTTAAATTTGCTTGTTTTAAAATCTATGCCTCCCACCATGGCAGAAATCATACCCGTAGATGGTTGGATGGCTATAAGGGCACATTGGGGAGTATGGCCTGCATGCTTTTGTTTTTTAAATTTTAAGATACTGGATTCGGCAATTTTTTGGAGCTTTATGTCAAGGGTTGTATAGATATTAAGACCCTTTGTTAAAATATTTTGTGCACTGAATTTGGTTTTAAGCTTTTTTTTTATATGTTCAATAAAATATGGTGCAATATCTTTATCTTTATCAGCATTGCCCTTTAAAACAGGTTCTTTAAGAGCAAGGTCATATTCTGCTTTAGAAATTTTTTTTTCCTGGAGCATTTGAGTTAAAACAAATTTTTTTCTATTGCCTGCAAGCTCCAAATTATTTAATGGCGAGTACAGAGCCGGGGCTTTAGGTATGCCTGCTAATAAAGCTGATTCTCCAATGGTGAGGTCTTTTGCCTTTTTATGGAAAAAAGTCAGGGCAGCTGCTTCAACACCATATGCTCCATTGCCAAAGTAAATTTGATTTAAATACATTTCAAGAATTTCGTTTTTTGTATATCTTCTTTCTATCTGCAGAGTCAATATGGCTTCTTTTATTTTTCTGGTTAATGTTTTTTCAGAAGATAAAAAAAGTGTTTTGGAAAGTTGCTGGGTTAAGGTGCTTGCTCCCTGTTTTAAGCTCATTGCAGCAATATCTTTAAACAAAGCTCTGGCAATGGACTTAAAATCAATACCAGAATGGGAAAAAAAGAGTCTGTCTTCGGTTGTGATAATGGCAGTAATAAGGTTTGGAGAAATGTCCTTAACAGAAACAGGGAAACGTCTATAAAGATAAAGCCTGGCAATGAGTTTATCATTGTTGGAGTATATATTTGTAACTCTTGCAGGCTTAAATTGCTTTAAGGAGTTTATCTGGGGTAAATCATGCATAAAACTTAAGAAAAAACCTGAAGAAATGCCGGTTATGATTCCGATGATGACAATAAAAAAAATAATGAAATCGGTTTTTTTAAGATGCAATATTATTCCAAACTATCCTGATATCATTCCGATGAATTTATTAACCACCTGGTTAAATTCTTCATCTGTAAATGGTTTATGAAGAATTTTATTAATACCTGATTTTTCAAGTATGGTGTTGTTAACTTTTATATCTCCGTCTTTATTCTCAATAAAATCACTTTGAGTCGTGATCATTATAACAGGAAGTTCCTGGCGTGTAAATTTTTTTCTAATTTCCATTGTAAGCTCAACTCCACTCATGTTTGGCATGTTGAGGTCGGTAATGACAAGGTCTGGTTTTGATTTGAGAATTTCTGGCATTACTTGTTCAGGAAGGTTAAAAAGTATGGGTTCAAACCCTATCATAGTAAGCTTATTCTGGTAAAGTCTCAGCATCATTTTAGAATCATCCACCACAAAAATACTTGGTGAATTACCATCATTTTTTTTGGCTTTATCATTTTTTGAGGCTTTTTGGGAAATTGTTTCAGCTAATTCTTCAATGCCTTTGCCCTTAAGTATGCTAAGAAATTGTTCCCTTGTATTGGGATCAGCTTTTGTAACAAGGTGAGTTTCGGCCTGGGCTAAAAAAGATTCTTCCTCAATTAAAAAGTTATAAATATTACTTGCTTCTGAATCTATTAAGGCTGCAACTGCATTTTGTGAATCATTTGATCCTTCCCGGACAATGTTTTTAAGTCCTGCAACCAATGCTTTTGAAAGGTTTTTATCTATTGCTCGTGCAGCGCTCATCCTGACACTTTCCACAGGGTCTTGAAGTCCCTGGGCAAGGCAGATAGCAGATTTTTGAGAAGGCAGTCTTTCCATTGCCTCATAGGCAGCTTGTCTAATATTAGCATCTTTGGGCTGGGTGTTAATAATTTCAATAATTGAATTAACTGCACTTGTATCGCCTATATATCCAAGAGTCGTGATAAGATGCACCATGTAATCTGCTTCAGCATTACCAAAAGCTTTGGTTAAAATCGGGACTGCTTTTCCTCCTATTTTCATGATTTGATCAATGGCTGTATCTCTTACAATTGTACTATCTGAGTCTAATAAGGAGGTGAGCTTGTCCAGGGAGTATGAATCTTGAATCCCGGCAATAGCTTCGATTGCTATTTTAATTGTGTCTTCATCGCATTCTGTGACAAAGTTAATAAGATTATCAACCCCTTGTTTACCCCCGATCTCAGCAATGGCATAAACCGCTGCATTTTTAACATTAAAATCAGAGTGAGCCATAAGAGGAGAAAAAGCATTAAGTGTTTCAGGAAGTCTGAGCACACCTAAAGCTTTAGTTGCTTCAACAAGTATTGTAGAATCTTTTTCCTTTTTTAACACTTTGATGATAGCAGGTGCAGCATCAACTAAATTGAGTTCACCTGCAGCCTTTATAAACATAACTTTAGCCTGATTATCATTTTCTTCAATGTATTTTATAACAAGTTCTGTATTGCCATAAGATTTATCAAGAATCAGTTCATATAAAGATTCTAAGATTTCAGGTTCAGACATTTCAATTTTTGTTAAATATTCGAGCAAAGGATAAGCAATTTCTTTATCAGCTTTGCCAAGTTCAAGTAATGCTTTTTTTTGTAATTCCGGATTGACATGTGAATCAGAGGCGAATTGCAATAGGGCTTTTGCTTTAACAATATCTTTTTCGCCAAGGCAAAATTTCAATTCATCAATAAATTCAACAGGATTAATTCCGGTCATAGTGCCCTCCTTGTCTATTTGAATTGATAAAAAGTGGATTGTAAATATCTTTGTGATTTGAAAAGGTCTGTCACATTGACTAACGATTCTGTGGACCCGATGAGTAAATATCCATCAGGTTCAAGTACTTTTGCAATATTGGTATATATTCTTTTTCTATCTTCTTCTGTAAAATATATCATGACATTCCTGCATAAAATTATATCAAATTTGCCAATACCTATAAAAGGTTTCATGAGATTCATTTTTTTAAATTGCACCATGATCCTTATTTCATCGTTAATACGCCATTTGTTTTCTTTTTCATGAAAATATTTATTGAGTTCTTTTTGTTCAAGCCCTCGCGATACTTCAAATTTATTATAAAGACCATAACTTGCCTGGGCTACTGCTGCATCGGAAATATCTGTTCCCAGCAGTTTTATATTATAATTATTATTGGTGATCCCCATTTTATTTAAAATTATGGCAATACTATAAATCTCTTGACCTGTGGAACTGGCAGCGCTCCAAAGTTTTATTGTAGGCTTTAACTGGGATTGTTTTGATTTTTTATCTATAAGGTCAGGCAAAATTTTATATTGCAGCAGTTCAAAAGGTGATTTGTCCCGAAAAAAATAGGTTTCATTTGTTGATATGGCATCGATTATTTTTTCTTCAATTTTTTTTGAAATATCTGCTTTTGCTTTAAGATATAAATCTTTAAAACTTGTGCAATTGTATTTATCAAGCAAAGGGTATAATCTGGTTTCTAAAAGATATTCTTTGCCTGGTTCCAGAGCAATACCTGATGAGTCATATATGTATTTTGTGAATAATTGGAACTCATCTGGGCTTACTTTAGCTCTTGCCATAATATTATGCCTGATTTATAAGTTTAAATGATATTGACGGTTCTGGTGATTTCATCTGCGATTTTGTCCAATGGTGCAATAACATCTGCAATTCCTGATTCTATTGGTTTTTTTGGCATTCCATACACTGTACAGCTTGGTTCATCCTGAGCTATTATCAGGCTGCCTGTATTTTTCATCTGCAGCAGCCCTTCAGAACCATCAGATCCCATACCAGTCATAATAACACCGGTTGCTCTGCCCACATAATGCTGGGCAATTGATGCAAAAAGATAGTCGGCAGAAGGCTTGCAGCTGTTTATTGGCGGATCATCAGTGATCTTTATTTTTCTTGCAATACCATCGGCTCCGGCAACTATTTTCATCTGCTTACCGCCCGGGGCAATATAAATTTTGCCTATTTCAATAATATCACCGTCCTGAGCCTCTTTTACTTTAAGTTTTGACTTGCTATTTAAACTGTTGGCAAGAGATTTAGTAAATAAAGGTGGCATATGCTGTACAATAAGAACAGGAGCTCCAAGATCTGCAGGCAATTTAGGAATCATTGCTGAAAGAGCATTGGGTCCTCCTGTTGAAATTCCGATTCCAACTATTTCAGAAGGTGTGTTCCTGTTTCTTTTTTGAATAGTTTTTATTGGTGCTTGCCGAATAACTGGCTTGGAGGTCACACAGGGGGCAGAAATTTTATTTTTTATTTTATTCCGTGTAAGCTTCTGCCTTTTAAGCAGGTTGACCATTGGTAAAAGAGCTTGTTTTACCTTTTCAAAATTTTCTGCCATGGAGCCGTGATCAGGCTTGGGTACAAAATCAAAAGCTCCAAGCTCAAGCGCTTTTATGGTCATTTCACTGCCTTGCTGGGTAAGGGTACTCAGCATTATGGCAAGGGGTGGTGATTCCATCCGGTTTAGTTGCTTTAGGACCTCAATACCATTGACTTCAGGCATTTCTATATCCAATGTAAGAAAGTCAGGTTTAAGAGTTTTAATCTTTGAGAGGGCTATTTTCCCATTATTTGCAACGCCGATTATCTCAATGCCCGGAACTTCCTTTAGAACATCACCAATAATTTTTCTATATACAATAGTATCATCTACTATTAAAACTTTTAATGTATTCATTATTCTTTTAACACTTCATCTATATCAAGGATTCCTATTAATGAATTTTCAGTCTTTAAAACACCACTGAAATATTTCCCTTTAATTCCATTTAGATTTGAAGGCGAAGGCTCAAACTGATCCTTTTCACTATTCACAACATCACTTATGGAATCTACCAAAAGGCCGATGTGTTCATCGTTTGAGTTTACGATGATATTTCTTTTATCTTTTTCATTTCTCTTGTTTGATAATTCAAGTTTTTTCCCCAGGTCTATAATAGTTACAATTTTACCGCGTAAGTTAAGGATGCCAACAACATAATCTGAGGATTGCGGTACTTTTGTAATCTCAAAATGTTTATTGATTTCCTGAATATTTAAAATATTAATTCCGCACAATGCTTCACCAACAAAGAAAGTCGCTAATTCCATCGTATCCTTTGTATTCTTAATATTATCACCTGACATGTTTTTCTCCTTATGTTAAAGAGATCCTTAGTTGATTATAAATTTAGGTATTTTTTTATTAGCTTCATGAGTTTTTCCCTGTCAAGCTTGATTTCATATTCATCAATTCCAACTTTCCTACCCTTTTGAATATGGGATTCGCTTGCAAGAGAAGTTAGTGCAATTACTGTAAAATGCGAATATTCCGGAGTTTCTTTAATTTTTTTTGTAAGTTCAAATCCGTCCATATTGGGCATTTCAAGGTCTGTTACAACTATATCAATATCATCTGCTCTTTCTTTTAATAACTCCCAGGCAATTTGCCCGTCTTCTGCTTCTAAAACATTGAATCCGTCTTCTGCCATAAAAGATTTCACCTGGTTTCTAAAAAAAGCTGAGTCTTCTGCAAAAAGGATTGTTTTTTCTTTCCCTTGCTCCTGAAGTTGATCTTTTGTTTCAAAATCTTTTTGAAACCATTCAGGGTTCATTTGTTTCATGAATTCAAATATATCAATAAGCAAAGTTGTTTTTTCATTAATTATCATTGATCCTGTTATACAAGACTGGCGTAAAGTGCTTTCATCAATTTCAAGATTTATTTCAAGGGCATCCACTGGTGGGGTTACCATAAGCCCTAATTCTTTTTCTTTGACTTTGAAAACTATGACTTCCTGCTGGTCTCTTTTTGATAAGGGTTTAACTTCGGCTGCCTGGGAAATTTCATAGAGGGGAAGAGCCCCGCCTCTATATTGTACTACTTTTCTATTGCCTACTTCTTCAATGCTTGTATATTCAATTCTTTCAATTCTTTCAACGATGTTGAGTGGTGCTGCAAAATATTCCGAATCATTATTCCTGAAAGTCAATAATGCAACTTTTTCACTCATTTGATCTATATCTGCTTCTGAAGCTGCTTGTACTGGTTTTTTCTTTGCTATATTCGTAAGCTCAGCAATCTGGGCAAGACTTGATATATCAAGAATAAGAGCAACCCTCCCATCTCCCATTATTGTTGCCCCAGCATAGGCAGCACATTTTTTTAAATGCCGGCCCACAGGCTTAACAACAATTTCTTCAGAATCAAGGAGTTCATCCACAACAAGCCCATATTTGAATGCGCCGGCTGATACTACTGCAATGTTCAGGGCGCTTGATGCGTGATATCTTCTGTCTTCTGACTGCCTTTCAGGGTGATTCTCTATTTCATTATCATTTACATCATTGTTTTCATTTGAATTATCCATATCTTCAAGTTGTTTAGAACGTCTGTCTGCAATATTCTCCCTTCTATCAGAGTATTGCTTTTGATCTTCAGGGTTAATAAATGTTTTTTCAACACCTAGGACATGTGCAAGGTTTAAAAGAGGCAGAAGTTCCCCTCTTAATCTGACAACATCTGCATCTCCAACTTTTTCTACCCTTGTTTTGATATCACTTGCAGGGATTCTTAAAAGTTCATCAAGGTTAACCTGGGGTATTGCATATTTTTCATCACCAACTGCAGCTATTTGACTTGGAATTATAGCAAGGGTTAAAGGCAGTTTGATTTGTGTAGTAGTGCCTTTCCCAGGGGTTGAATCTAATTCTATAATGCCTCCAAGAAGTTCGATGTTTGTCATGACAACATCCATGCCAACACCTCTACCGGAAACATCAGTCACTTTTTCAGCAGTTGAAAATCCTGCCATGAATATGAGTTCTATCTTTTCTTTGTCTGACATCTCAGCTATTTGATTTTCCGTAACAAGTCCTTTTGAAAATGCAACAGTGGAAATTATTTCAGGGTCGAGCCCTTTTCCGTCATCTGAGATTTCAATATTTACCTGTCCTGCTTCATGAAATGCTTTTAATTCTATTTTTCCGGTTGCATCTTTGCCAAGCCGTTCCCTGTCAACAGGAGATTCTATGCCATGGTCAACAGAATTTCTGATAAGATGAGTCAATGGATCATTTATAGATTCAAGGATTGTTTTATCAAGTTCTACTTCCTGACCCTCAATATGTAAATCAATGGATTTTTCCAAATCCCTGGACATATCTCGTACAATTCTTGTGAATTTAGTAAAGATATTTCCAATGGGTTGCATTCTGGTTCTCATGATAGCTTCTTGTAATTCAGAAGTGATCATATCAATTCGCTGGCTTGATTGTTCAGTTGCTTTTTCATTGGAAGAGGATACTCCTTGCAGAAGCTGGTTCCTGCTGAGAACAAGCTCTCCTGCAAGATTCATAAGAGTATCAAGTAGATTAACATTAACCCTGAGCGAAGTTTGAGGTTTTGATGATACAATGGCTCCAGCGCTTTCTTTTGCACTTGCTGCCTTGACTTTTTTGACCGGAGTTTGTTTTTTTAATGATTTTTCTTTTTGCACATCTATCGATTTTTTGGTTGGTTTGGCTGCAGGAGTTTGCTTTACTTTTTTATTAATTTCAGGTTGTATTTCCGGAGCTGCAACCTGTGTTGTTTCGGATTCAATGGTTTCAGAATCTTTGGAAAGTTCGTTGCCTTGTGCCGTTACTATCATATCGTCGGTGACAAGATGGATATATGTCTCATCGATTTCAAAAAGAGTGGAAGCCATATCAAACTCAATAATTGATGAAAAAAGTATCTGAAAAGGGATCCTTGAAGCAAAAGTGTCATCGTCCAATGTCCCGATGGATACAAAATCGATTTTTGAATCAATTATAGTGCCTGTTTTTTCAATATTTTGAAGGACGTAAAGCGGGTTTTTATTTTTAAGCTGAATATCGGTAATAAGATCATATTCAACAATAAACAGGTTTTTACCTTCTTCCTTATGTTGCTGGATTTCATATAGCGAAATGTCAACAAACAGACCATCGTCACCAAATTCAATATCAACAAGCTCAGAGACAGCTTCGAGCTTGTCATCAGACAAGGACGCTTTTGTAATATTTGATAACATTTCAATATGATTTGAAACATCTTCATCATTACTATGGCTGATATCGTTTAGCATTTCTTCTAATTTATCAAACCCATTAAGCAAAATGCTTATTTTTTCAGAGTCAGGAACAAGTTCTTTTTCTCTGATCAAGCCAAGAACATTTTCGAGGCTGTGCGAAAGTTCTTTAATGGTTACAAGCCCCATAAAACCGGCGCCACCTTTTATCGAATGTGCTGCCCTGAATACATTGTTTACAAGATCAACATCTATATCAGCTCCACTTTGTTCAATGGATAATAGATCGTTTTCAATATCTCCAAGGTGATCAAGGGATTCATCAACGTACATTCGTAAGGTTTCATCGTCTTCAAACATTATTATTCTCCTGAAAAAGTTGAATAGTTACGAACTGAATAAAGTGTTATAAAAAAAGTTTACATAAATAATAATTAAAAGTCAAACTAAAGATAAAAAAAATTAATTGATTTTTCGTATTATATCCATTGGTCGAGCTCCAATGTCAATCTGTAAAATTGATTGGGTGTTTGGTTTGGCATGGGTTATGGGGTTATGATTAATATCAAACATTTTTTGTATTTGAAGCGATTTTAGAGGTGTGTTCGGGGATAAAACTTCGATATAATCATTTTTTGTTAAACTATTTCTGATTTCAGTAATATATTCGTTGTCAGTACCAGTGCGCTTTTCAATAATTTTTCCTATGAAGTTATGGATTTGACCGGCGTGCTTGTTTTCATAGTTTGGGGTTATCTGGTCAGGGTCATTAAAAAAAAATCCTGAGCTATATTTTCTGTGGTACACATTATCAAGTTCTTGAATCCATTCAGGGTCTATGGTGTAATCGTCTGGATTATTACAATATGCATCAATAGCCTGGCGATATGTTTTTGTTACGGAAGCGAGATAATTAACTCCCTTCATTCGTCCCTCGATTTTAAGGGATGTAACTTTAGTATTAATAATTTCCGGTAAATTTTGCAGCATGCAAAGATCTTTGGAGTTAAAGATATATGTACCTCTTTTGTCTTCGGCAATAGGCCAGTATTCATTTGGTCTCATCTCTTCTACGATGGAATATCGCCATCTGCACGGATGGCTGCATAATCCTCTATTGCTGTCACGTAATGTATAAAAACTACTGAGAAGACATCTCCCTGAATAGGAAATACACATTGCACCATGTATAAATATTTCAGTTTCAATGGTTTGTTTTAAAGCAATCTCATTTATTTCAGCAAGAGATAATTCCCTTGCAAGGTTAACCCGTTTAATACCCATATTATGCCAGAATTTAGCGGTATTGTAATTTGTTGTATTTGATTGTGTGCTTAAGTGGATGTCAATATCAGGTATGATTTCTTTTGCCAATAAGATTATGCCTGGATCGGAAATAATGACAGCATCGGGTCCTATTTCATTAATTTTTTTTAGAAATGTTTTGATTTTTTGCTGTTCGTCATTCCTTGAATAGATGTTTAAGGCTAAATATAGTTTTTTATTATTATTATGGGTGTACTTAACTGCATCAAACAATTCTGCTTCGGTAAAATTACCGGAAAAATTTCTCAGGCTGAATTCTTTCCCGGCAAGATAAACAGCATCAGCTCCATAATGGATTGCTATCTTAAGCTTTTCGAAATTACCGGCAGGTGCCAGTAATTCAGGTTTGTTTATTACAGGCATGGGTTTATCCAAAGTATGGTGCCCCCGGCAAGAATCGAACTTGCGCACATGGATTAGGAATCCAATGCTCTATCCACTGAGCTACGGGGGCATATTGCATTATTAATGTTCTATTCAACTAATAGTTTTTGCCCGGGATAAATCTTACTCCCCTTTGTCAGACAATTCAACGTGAGAAATCTTTTTAAACTCATATTATGGTTTTTAGCTATTAAAAATGGGCTGTCTCCAGATTTTACCCAATAATTTGACATCCCGTCTTTTGCCGGCTGGATTCTGTTTTTTGCCAGCTGGATTGGTTGAGCAGAAGGGATATAAAGAATCTGGTTGATGTAGAGATAAGTGCTGTTAATTCCACTGGCAGCCATAATTTTTTTGGTAGTTGTGTTATATCGTCGTGCAATGATCCATAGATTATCACCACTTTTAACTTTATATTTTGTTTTTTCTCCAGGTGGAATAATAATGGGGTGTATCCGGGCGATGCGTGGTCTCGGTGTAATTTTACTGGTTGCAGAATAGGGTACCTTCAGCCGTTTTCCTATAACAATAATATTAGATCTTCCAATGTGGTTTAATCGACTGATTGTTCTTATAGAAGTACGATACCGCCTTGCAATGCTGGATAAAGTTTCTCCTCTTTTTACTCGATGGAATGCATAACGTTTTGGAGGTTTATAAGAGGTTTTGATTATTTCAAGTTTTGCTAAAAAAGTTTCAGCAGATTCTACAGGTATTTTTAATTCATAATCCTCAGGGGGTAATAATGCAAATCTTAATTCAGGGTTTAAAGATTTCAGGACTTCAGGGTCAACATTTATTTCTTTTGCAATATCTGAAAGCCTCACTTGTTTATTGATTTTAAATGTTTGGAATTTAATGGGCTTGGAAGGTTTGTTTATTACAAAGTTATATTTTTTAAGATTGTTGACAATGTGAAGTGTTGCAAGAAAACGAGGAACATATCTTGATGTTTCTCTTGGAAGTTGCTGGTAAAGATCCCAGAAATTGTCAAGGTAATTAATTCTTTGTTTTCTGATTATTCTTAATACTCTTGATTCTCCGCAATTGTAGGCAGCAAGCACTGTAGTCCAGTCACCAAATATTTTATGGAGCTCGCTTAGGTATGAAATAGCAGCAATGGTAGCTTTTTTAGGGTCAAGTCTTTCATCTATATAATAGTCTCTTTTAAGTCCGAATTTGTATCCGGTTGATGGTATGAACTGCCATAATCCAAGCGCCCTTGCCGATGAAAATGCGCGAATTTTAAAACCGCTTTCAACCAGAGGCAGCCAGGATAATTCTTCGGGCAGACCTGCTTTTTTTAATTCTGAGACTATAAAGGGTCGAAATTTTGATGAGCGTTCAAGGGATTGCATGAAAAATTGGCGTTCATGATGTGTATATCTTTGTATTTGCCGTTTAACATCCTGATTCATTGTAATTGGTATCTCATTATGTTTGCCATTGACTACAATATGGCGGGATGCATAAATTTCCAGAATTCTTTTGGATATCATGTATCTTAAGTCTTCTTTTTGCTGCTCAATCTCAGGAGTCAGATCAGAATCAAGTTTAAAAATGGTGTTATATGCTTTATCAAGGTTTGCAAGTGCATCATCTAATTCCCCTTGCTCCCACATTTTTTGTGCAACTCTGTAAATTTGCAGGGCATGGTCAATATTGTTCTGATTATTGATAAGTATATTCCTGGTGGCTTGTTCTTCTGTATTGTTTTCTTTGGTGTTTGCAATGTCGGATATATCATTTTCAACAATATTTTGGTTCTGGGGAGTGGTGTCAGATTCAGGTATAACAGGTTTGGTATTGTCTGAATGCTCTATATTATCACCATCTTCAGTAATATCCTTATAAGTGTTGTCACAAGTTGTCGAGTCAGGTGATTTAGGAGCTGATTGACTAATATTGTCTTTAGGTTTGAGTGTGTTAAAAGAAAAATTGAGGTGCTGGCATCCTCCAATAAATATTGAAAAGATGATGATTAAGCAGATTTTAATAGTATTCATATAAATAAAGACTTTCATAATGTTAATATATTTATAGAATATGTATACAATTAGAGGGTTAATGTCAAGAAAATTACCACACAACTGGCTGAACTATTTCACAGGGGGCAGCCCATATATATAATTTGATATATAATATGGTGAAATGTTTTGGATATGCATTTGATTGATAATAAAATATTTTTTTTATTAAAAATAGATTGACTTTCATATTTTTTTTTGTTATCTTTTTTGGGTTTTTCAATGGTTGGTCATTGATCAGCCTTTGTTTTAATAGAGCCGATATAGCTCAGTTGGTAGAGCATCTCACTTGTAATGAGAATGTCCTCCGTTCGATTCGGGGTATCGGCTCCAAAAAAAATGTGGTGGGGTTCCCGAGTGGTCAAAGGGATCAGACTGTAAATCTGACGGCGGAGCCTTCGGAGGTTCAAATCCTCCCCCCACCACCATACAATATATGTAGGAGATCTTATTTTATTTTTATTGATGGGTCGTTACTACACGGCATGGCAAGAATGCTGGTTAAAAATTTGGAATTATGCGGGAGTAGCTCAGTTGGTAGAGCTTCAGCCTTCCAAGCTGAATGTCGCGAGTTCGAACCTCGTCTCCCGCTCCATTAATAGTTGTGCTGTCCATCATTACCGATATCATAAAAAAATAAGATTTTGAGAAAATTTGATTTGGAATATTTTTTAAGCTGCCCATGTAGCTCAGGCGGTAGAGCGCTTCCTTGGTAAGGAAGAGGTTCATCGGTTCGAATCCGATCATGGGCTCCAGGATATGGGTTGTTTATGCGGCTTAGAAAAAAAGCAGTTCGTTGTTAATTGCTGAGTAAAATGATATAAGTATGATAAAGTACAATAAGAATAGAGCAAAAAAGGAGCTTAAGCATGGCAAAGGAAAAATTTGAGCGGAATAAACCGCATGTAAACATAGGGACAATTGGTCATATAGATCATGGTAAGACTACTCTTACAGCAGCGATAACAAAGCATGCAGGTCT
>Ga0256845_1000703_pt1 | contig 29737 bp, 20 predicted proteins | sample RiftiametaG_FD_189101 | JGI IMG/M metagenome (GOLD analysis project Ga0256845, IMG submission 189101) | Tube worm associated microbial communities from hydrothermal vent at the East Pacific Rise, Pacific Ocean - Riftia | ecosystem: Host-associated > Annelida > Integument > Unclassified ...
TTGCAAAAGTCGATAAAAGGTGCGATACGTTGCCCGCTTTATCAGATGCTCCTGGCGGGTTTTTCGGATCGCGTAAACTACCTGATAGCCTTCTTCCCATTTTTTGAGAAACTGAGGCAGAATTTCCGGCGGATCCTGTAAATCCGCGTCAAGCAGAACCACTGCATCGCCCTGCGCAAAATCAATCCCAGCGGTAATAGCCACTTGATGTCCGAAATTCCGGGAGAAATCAATGACCTTAAATCGACGATCTTGCCCGTGGAAGCCCTTCATGATAGCCAATGACTGATCCTGACTGCCGTCATTGACGAAAATGACTTCAACCTCATACGGAAGGCAATTGATCACCTCACGTACCCGATGATACAACAACGGAAGCACTTCGGCCTCATTATAGACTGGAAAGACAAGAGAAATTTGTTTCATGTCGCGCTTACACCTGAATCAGCTCCCGGATTTTCACGATATTTTCTTTTAATTGCAGGTCCTGCCCCTGGTTCTGTTCGACTTTTTTACAGGCGTGCATCACTGTCGTATGATCTCGCCCACCAAAGTTTCTTCCAATATCAGGGAGCGAAAGGTTGGTCATCTCCCGGACAAGATACATCGCAATTTGACGGGGAAGCGTCACTTTCCGGTTGCGAGTCGACGATTTCAGGTCGGACTGAGTTACCTGATAATGACTGGCCACTACACGTTGCACAAGATCGACCGTTACGCGGCGTGTGGAAGGCGCATCAAACAAATCTTGCAACACCTTCTTCGCTAATTCCAGGGAGATGTTATAATGGCTGAACAATGAATACGCTTGGATTTTTGCAAGACAGCCCTCAAGCTCACGAATATTCGACTTGACCTGACTGGCGATGTAGATCGCCACATCATCAGGCAAATCAAGCCCTTGCACGTCGGCTTTCTTTCTCAGAATTGCAATCCTGGTTTCCAGGTCTGGCGGCTGAATGTCGGCAATTAACCCCCATTCAAAACGGGAACGAAGCTGCTCTGCAATTGTCGGAATTTTTTTCGGCGGACAGTCACTCGTCAGTACGATCTGCTTCCGGGCCTGATATAACGTGTTAAAGGTATGAAAAAATTCCTCCTGGGTTCGTTCCTTTCTCGCAATGAATTGAATATCATCGACAAGAAACAGATCGATGTTTCGATATTTCTCCCGGAACCATGCCATCCGATCTCCCCGGATTGACCCGACTAATTCATTGATAAATTGTTCGGATGATAAATATAAGACCCGCGAATTCGGGCGCAAGGCAAGGAGCTGATTCCCTATCGCATGCAGAAGATGCGTTTTCCCTAAACCGACTCCCCCATAGATGAAGAGCGGATTATAATTTTCAGCCATTTGTTCAGCCACGGCTAAGGCCGCGGCATGGGCAAAACGATTACTGCTGCCGACAATATACGAATCAAAGGTATAGGCCGAATTCAAATCCCCGGGAGTCATTGCCTGCACAATTCCCGACAATTGTCCGTTTCCAAAAGAGGGCACAATGTTTGCACGATTTTTGGGAGGTATGTCGGAGATATCGGAGATATGTCCGGTTCCCCCTGTTTGAGAGGAGGAATATTTTTTCTGTCGTTTCTCCCGCATGCCATCTGGCTGGCGCGAAGAATAGCCCGACGGTATATTGGTCAATGCCGGAATGGTTTTGACACGGGCAGCTTTCAAGACCTGTTCTGGCGCCATGATAGAATCTGCCGTGAGTGCCAATTGGGATAACGTTGCCGAACGCCTCTCTCGCTTACCCTCCATACGATTCACAAGTTGCTCTATTTGAGGGGGAATAGTTGTGTTTTCGATATTATCCACAGGGGCATCCACGGCTATTTCAGCACTCGCGTTTTTCACCACAAAAGAGATGTCCGGTTGAAAACCCAGCACTTCCGTCAGCGCATCCCCAATCACGTTCACATAATGTTCACCTAACCAATAAATAAATACCTCATTTGGCACCCCAATATGCACATTTTTTCTGTCCATCGACACAAAAGATGTTGGTCTGAGCCAGGTGTTAAAGCTTGGGCGATTAATCTGTTTTTCTAATTTCGTCAGAACTTTTCCCCACAAATTTTTCTGCATGATGTTTCCCAATGAATGAGATTTGAACAGAACCAAATTATCCACATCTTTGTGGATAACTTACTAACTAATGTAATCTTATAGACTTTTCGATCTTATCCACAAAATTATCCACATGGAAATGTTGAAAACTTTTTATTTTCAATAACTTAACGTAAAAAAGTATAAAAATAAAATACAGGGAACGCAAGTTTTTTCGATAGAAATTTTCTATCTTTTGTGATCACAGCAAGTTGAAAGTGAAAGGCAGGATTGTGAAAATTTTACGTTTGTTTGCCGTTGTTACGTGATTATCTGTCGTCTTCGCGACTATTGGAGAAAATTCGGGTGTAAAGTCATTGACAAATTTTTTCATGCCAAGTATGGACACAAGAAAAATTTACAAAAAAAAGAATTTTTCTCAAAAAAATGATGTACAATTGTTCCTGGGGGTGCATATTTATCAGAGAGAACACACGCAAACATTTTTTGTCATTCAAACAAAAAAACGTGTCTCCTCTGTAAGAGGCGCGTCATTAAAAAGTACGTTGTAGTGATTTCTCAATGAGGAGACCGATATATTCGACACAAAGACACAACGAGACGAAAAACACTGTTGAAAAGACCTTGCGCGATGAGAGTCCTCGCGAAGTCCATCCCACTCTCAAAGCTCTGAGGCCCACGGCATGCGCCGGTTCAACAGGATGTTTACCCGTGCTTCAGCGTTGAGCCTGGCGATGAATTGTCAGGAATAACATTGAATAATTCCCATTCACTTTTGTCAAGGATGTATACATTATGAATTACTATGAAGATTATAAATCCCTGATTCAACGCCTGGTATCCGGCGATTTCTCGCAGGCCACCCAGGAGGAACGTGATGTTACGGTTACGAAAATCATCCATGCGTCTGCGGTCACATCGACGTTAGTTTCCATTATTCCTTTTCCTATGGTTGAGACGCCGATCCAAATCACCATGGTTCGAAGTATTGGGAAAGTCTATGATCAAGAGCTTGATGAAAAGGTGGTGCTTGAAATCATGTCGGTCATCGGAGGCAACGTGCTCTTACGGCAGCTCATGAAGCTTATTCCTTATGTCGGGTTCGTGATTAACCTTTCCAGGGTGTACGGAACAACATGGGGGATTGGATCGGCCGCTGAATATTATTTCAAACACGACCGGGAGGTTGAAAAAGAGGAGTTAATGCGTGTGTTCAAAACGGTGCTAAAACAGAAGACCCAAGAGAAAGAGCAGCAACTCAGCGAACAGCACACTGAGGAACGGCTTCAAAAGCTGAAACGCTTACTCGATAAGGAGTTGATTACGGAAGAAGAGTACGAAAAGAAACGGGAAGCGATTATCGCAGAGTTGTAACGGTCTTCATGGTTTGCATCAGGTTCTGGTCATTACAGGGGGACTATAACCTGCCAGACCCGAGGGAAGCATGCACACACACTCATATACTCTAGCAGATGCAAAAGCCCTGGAACGGGCGAAAGATTATGCCAAAGCCGCTGAGGCATATTGCAAGCTTGGCGACTATCCGAAAGCAGAAGCGATCTATCGAATGCTTGAACAACGCTTCCCATTCCATAAAAACATCAAATTCCATTTAGGAAAACTCCTCACCCTGACTCAGCACTGGGATGAAGCCATTGCAAAACTTCAAGAGGTTGGGAACTCAAGTTCGTACAGCGAAGAGTCGCTCTATTTGTTAGCTGAATGTTTCAGGAATAAAGGTCTCATCCACGCTGCCAGAGAGATGTATGCGGATTTGCTTGAACGGAACTATCACTATAAAGACGCCAGAGAACAGTTACGTTCTCTGGATGCTCCCGGCTTTTCTGAATTGGCCGCCATACAGCACACAATTGTTCACTCATCCCCCTCGACGCCAGCGAGCAGTCCTTATCAGACCATGCAGGGGTTTGCTGTCGAGGATCGCTATGCCATTGTGGAAGAACTAGGGCGCGGAGGAATGGGAATCGTGTATAAGGCGGAAGACACTCGTGAACATCGTCTCGTTGCGATAAAAGTCCTCTCTCCCTATCTTGCAACTGAACAACACAACCGCCTCCGATTTTTTCGGGAAGCTGAAATCGTTGCCGGATTACGACATCCCCACATTGTCACCCTGCTGAATGTCAATCAACACGATAATTTCCTGGTGATGGAGTATGTTCCTGGCGGCACATTAACCCATTGGAGGCGTCAACATGATCTCAATGCCCAGGAACTTTTTCCTTTTATTGCTCAGATACTCGATGCTCTGAGTGCTGTTCACCGACAGGGAATCATTCATCGCGATATCAAGCCGGAAAATATTCTCATTGCAGATCGTTCCACCGCAAAACTGACAGACTTTGGCATTGCGCACATTTGCGGAGCAACAATCACTCGCACAGGCACACACCTGGGCACGATTCCCTATATGTCGCCAGAGCAAATTCTTGGCACGCCTCTGGACCATCGCTCTGATATTTACTCGATTGGCGTCGTCCTCTATGAATTAGCCACCGGGCGGCTTCCTTTCAGCGGGGATGAAATGAGTTATCACCATGTTCATACCCCTCCGCCATTGCCTCAAGAGGTGGATGGAACAATCGCGTCCGAGCTGGGTGAGCTGATTCTGCGGTGTTTGGCGAAAGACCCTGACGAGCGTTATCAGGATGTGAACGCGCTCCGACAAGCTCTTTTAACGTTATGAAATACGTTTGGCTTTTTGACATTTCGCGACGAAAGACCTCATAATCTTTACTGTGGTATATAAAGAAGGAGGGATGCCGTTTTTCTTCTATTCTGCATAAGGTGAGTTCATAAGACATACTCACGAGAACAATTTTATTCATCCACAAAGAATTCAGGTGATCCAACCCACCAATTCTTTACCATAACAAGGAGCTTATATTATGCTTACATTATTACTTCATTTCTGTATTGTTGCTGGTGCAATGTTGTTAGTGTCCTATTTTATGCGCGGAATCGACGTTGATGGCGTTGGTTCGGCATTTATTGCCGCTCTGGTGCTTGGCTTGGCGAACCTTGTCATCAAACCGATCCTCATGTTCTTAACCGCTCCAATCAACTGGCTGACATTAGGGCTGTTTACGTTTGTAATCAATGGACTGCTGTTGAAGCTCGTCGCAGAATTTGTTGATGGTTTCAGGGTCAGGGATTGGCTTTCGGCGATTCTTGGTTCAATTTTCATCAGTGTTCTTAGTTCAATCATGCACGCCATTTTGTTATAAGCCACACACATTATGAGCAAAAAATTCGTGAGAAATTTGAAAGACTTAAAAATATCCTTGACAGTCAAGGATTGAGCGGTCATGCTCAGAATCGGGTATCTGTGCAGATGCCCAGTTGTCTGGTATTGCATGAATAATTTTTATCATTAATAAATCATTAATAAAAGGAGGATTTACGATGAAAAAGTTGTTAGTACTCGCCGTATTATCTGTTGTTTGTCTCGCCACGCCAGTGTTTGCTGCGGAGGAATTAAATCTCTGGACCTGGGAAGGATATGCGCCGGACGAACTTGTTAAACAGTTCGAAGAAGAGACAGGCATCAAGGTGAATATCACCTATTACTCGAACAATAATGAACTGATTTCAAAACTGCGGGCTGCTAAAGGCCGCGGAGCCGATCTGGTTCAGCCGAGCGTCACCCTGATTCCGCAGGCCATGGATTACGATCTCTATCAACCGTTGGATGTGGACAAAATTCCGAATCTTAAAAATATTTATCCCAGTATGCTCAAGGATTCGAAAACTCTTGGGGGAGAGATCGATGGAGAAATCTATGGCATTCCTTTTTCCTGGGGAACTTCCGGGGTAATGTATAACACCGAGAAGGTCACAGAGCCGATCGATTCTTACGGGGCGCTCTTTGACGAAAAATACGCAGGCAAAGTCACGTATCGAGCGACATTACACGTCTTTATTTCTGCTGGCTTGTATCTGGGACTTGGCAATCGGATGCGGGATATTTATGTTGATGAAGAAACAGCGCGCCCGATTCTTGACAAAATCCTTGCATTTTTGATCGACAAGAAAAAACTGGTCAAAACCTATTGGACCAGCCGGCAGGAAAATATTGATTTATTTGTGCAGGAAGCCGTGTACGTGGCCCAGGGATGGGATGGAACCGGTTGGTATCTCGCCAAAGAGGGACACCCGGTGAAGTTTATTGCTCCTAAAGAGGGCGCCTTAACCTGGTTGGATACGTTCGCCCTTCCTGTAGGCGCTGAAAATATTGACGCTGCGTATAAATGGATGAACTTCATGCTGCAGGATGAAATCGCTGGCAAGCTGTCTGATTTAGGCGGCTTTGCATCAGCCGTCGAAAAATCCGTCGATTATATTTCGCCGGAACGTTCAAAACTGGTCAAAGAATCCTTCCCAAAGGAAGCGGTTGAAAACCTCTGGTGGTATGGGATTGAAACCACCTGGTGGACCAATATGATGAACGAATACATCGAAAAGTTGAAAGTCGCACAGTAAAGCCTTGTTTCAGCCGCCAGCGAATCCACGTTGGCGGCTGTTTTTTTGAGACGTGAGAAAAAACTTTTCCTACGTAAAGTGTGTGTCGGTCGAACTTTCCAGTTCGACAAGTCGAGGCAGAAGCTTCGACCTACATGCGGGGCAGACCACGTTTCATTTCGGGCGTGTGCCTGCTGGTGGTTCTGGACGACTCTTTCGTACACCATGTTTTTCTTCTGTGAGGCAATCTAATAATACACTATGAGTGAAATTGATGTGAAGCTGGATCATGTCACCAAAACATTCGGGAAATTTACGGCTGTGGCGGATGTTTCGTTTGAAATCGAAAATGGAGAATTTTTTTCAATCCTCGGCCCGAGCGGCTGCGGAAAGACTACCACGCTGCGCATGATTTCAGGCTTTGAAGTGCCGACAGCAGGATCGATCTTTGTAGGCGGAGAGCGTGTCAACGACTTAGCGCCGCATAAGCGAAAAACAAACCTTGTCTTTCAGCATCTTGCCCTCTTCCCAATGATGAACGTTGGAGAAAATATCGCCTTCGGCCTCCAAATGCAAAAGGTTCAAAAAACCGAAATTCAACACCGCGTTGATGCGATCCTGGAGGTGGTTGAGCTGCAAGGATTTCAGAAAAAACGCATTCCCCAACTCAGCGGCGGGCAAAAACAGCGAGTCGCGATTGCCCGGTGTCTCGTATTAAATCCCACCGTGCTCCTGCTCGATGAACCGTTGGGGGCGTTAGATTTAAAGCTGCGCGAGCAGATGAAAATCGAGCTCAAAAAAATTCAACACCGCATCGGGACGACATTTATCTATATCACCCACGATCAGGGCGAAGCCCTCGTGATGTCGAACCGGGTTGCAGTGATGAATAAAGGACGTCTGATTCAAGTCGGTACGCCGCAGGAATTGTACGACCAGCCAACAGACCCATTTGTCGCCAATTTTATTGGTGATCACAACGGAATTTCTGTAACGGTTTTAGAGCAGCGCGATGGGACAATTTTCTGTGAAGCCGGAGGTTTGCACTTTGCATCGGTTCCCGGAAAATCTTTCACCGCTCCGAAAACAGGAGAAATGTATCTTCGTCCGGAAAAAATCGAGATTCTGGACGAAAGTGATACGAGTTTTTTTCAGAATTCATTTCCCGGCGTTATCACGGACGTTATTTTTGAGGGTGCTCTCATTAAATATTCGGTTTCGATTTCAGAAAATATCCCGGCGCTGACAGTCTCCGTACCAAACGGAAGCCAGTCCCAAATCTATCCTGTTGGCGAACACGTGCGAGTCAGTTGGGAGCCGGAAAGCGCCCTGATATTGTGAGGAATTTCCGTCTGGTGAATTTTCCAGTTCGACACGTACCCAGGATGAAAGATATGAGTGTTTGGTGTTTCGTGTTTCGTGTTTCGTGTCCCGCAACCCGCAACCCGCAACCCGTAACCCGTAACCCGTAACCCGTAACCCGTACTATGACATACGAAATCCGACGTAAAATATCACTGCTCTTCATTCTTATTCCTGGGCTGATCTGGATTGTTGGTCTGTTAGTTATTCCACAATTCGGCATGTTCCTGCGGTCGTTTCAATCGAACCTGCCGTGGGTGACGATTATCATAACTGGTGTTGACGGAGAGCGGGAGGCTGCTGTCGCAGCGCTTGACAAAGCCAAAAACGTCAAGATGACCTCTCCATCAACCCTGACCGATCTCGATTCAAACCAACTGCTGCAAACGCTCCCTGCTGAAATCGGCTGGAAGATTCCTGAACCTCGCGCGAATCGGATACGCCGGGCGTTGGAAAAAGGGGGACTCACGGTCGAGTTTGTCAAAAAACGGTGGATACTAAAAAATTATCTGCGATTTTTCCAGAATGATATTTACTGGACCGTCTATTTGCGAACGATTCAGGCGGCGTTTCTGACTACCCTGGCTTCTCTTGTCTTTTCGTATCCTGTGGCGTTTTATATTGCCAAAATCGCCAGTAAAGCCTGGCGCACAAAGTTATTGTTGCTGCTGCTCATTCCGTTTTGGGTGAGCGAATTAATCAGGATTTTTGCCTGGCTGTTGATTTTAGGCGAGAAGGGCGTACTCAATCAATTTTTATTGGGATTGCACCTCATCCAGGAACCGATCCAATTTCTTTATACCAATTTCTCGGTAGGTGTGGGGCTGATTTATGGGTATCTGCTGTTTATGATTCTGCCCTTGTATGCAACCCTAGACAGCCTGGATTATTCGTTGATCGAAGCCGCGCAAGACCTGGGCGCAAATAAATTAAAGGTGTTCACCAGGATCGTGTTCCCGTATAGTTTGCCAGGAGCAATTTCTGGAAGCATTATGGTGTTTATGTTATCAATCGGAACCTATATCGTCCCCAAAGTGCTCGGGGGGAAAAGCAGCGTCTGGTTCGTGGAACTGATTTACGGGAACTTTATTGATACGCTCAACTGGGAACAGGGCGCGGCTTTTGCCTTTATCCTCCTGACGTCAACCCTGGGGATTATTTTTGGACTTTTACGAATTGCCAAATTACAACTGGGAGAGATCGCAAAATAACAAGTCGCCCCGAAGACGCAAAAGCACAAAGAAACACAAAAAATTCGCCTCTTCGTGCTTTTGCGGCAGTCAACATGAAAGCACAACACGTCAATACCTTACAACTGTATTTATACCGTTTCTATCTGATTCTTTTTTTTGGTTACCTGCTCTTACCGCTGATTCTGGTGGTAATCTTAGCCTTTAACGACAGCAGCTATCCGTCGCTTCCGTGGAAAGGATTTACCTTGAGATGGTTCAAAGCCCTCTTTTCCGACAATCGCCTGTTGATTTCTCTTTGGAACAGTTTGCAGATTGCAGTGGTTGTGTCGCTGGTGTCTGTCGTGGTCGGCACGATGACCTCATTTGCGCTGATTCGGCACAGTTTTCCTGGTAAAAATCTATTTTACGCCCTGGCTCTCGGGCCGATTGTCACGCCCGGAGTCATCCTCGGAGTCTCGCTGTTGATCGGGATTTCCAATGTTGAAGATTTTGCCTATGCTTTACATGGCCGAGGGAACATCATTGGAACCTGGCTCATTGCTCTCTATAAAACGAAACTCTTTCCCGGGCTGGGTGGGGTTGTGCTGGGGCAGGCATCGTTTATCATTTCGTTTGTGATTCTCACGGTCTCAGCGCGGTTGAAAAAGTTTGACATGGCTCTGGAAGAAGCGGCCATGGATTTAGGGGCCAGCCGCCTGGGAGCAGTCTGGCGTATTACGATCCCTTATCTGAAACCGGCCTTATTTGCCAGCAGCATTCTGGCCTTTTTACTCTCCTTTGATAACTTTAACACCACCATTTTTCTGGTAGGGAACGAGTCTACCCTGCCGATTCATATCTTTTCGATGCTGCGATTTGGGATTACGCCGAAAATTAACGCGATTTCCGTGGTCTTGATCGTGATAACCGTTATTCTGGGATTTTTCAGCGAGACATTCAGCAAGCAGGAGTAACGACGGGAGAAGCCTATGGAGGCCGAATGAAACGTGGTTTGGGCCGCATGGAGGTCGAAGCTTCTGCTTCGACCAGTCGAACTGGAAAGTTCGACCTACACCCACTTTACATAGGAGAAATAGAATGTTACAAAAAATATTGATGACGGAATTAGAATTGCGAAACAGACAGCACGTTTGACAGCATAATTACCAAGAACTTATGGAAATATTATGAAAATAGCTGTCGCCGGATTCCATCACGAATCGAATACATTTAGTCCGATTATTACCGCAGAGGAAGATTTTGTTGTCCTGAGAAGAGAAGGTATCTTCTCAAACATGAAAACTCACGGGGCGCTCAATGGAATTATCACCACCCTCCAGTCTCTACCGGGATATGAGGTATTGCCCACACTTTTTGCCCGCGCGGTTCCGAACGGAACGGTGAGCAAAGAGTTCTATCTGAGGATCAAGGCCGAATTGTTGACGATGATGCGGGCGTTACAGGGCGTAGACGCTCTAACGCTTGCTCTTCACGGGTCTATGTCTGTGCAAGAGATCGGTGACGCCGAAGGGGACATTTTGGAAGCCTTACGCAAAATTTTCCCAGCAATTCCTATTGTTGCCGCTCTGGATATGCATGCCACGATCACGGAAAAAATGATGGCTCATGCAAACGCATTTGTAGGCTACAAATGCGCCCCCCATACCGATACCTATGAAACCGGAACTCTCGCCGCAGAAATAACCCGCTTTGCGCTGGAAACCGGCACTCCTCTAACCATGTCCAGCCTGAGAATTCCTATGCTTATCGCCGGAGAAAAATCGGAAACCTCAGTTCCTCCAATGACAGGCAGGATGGTTCGTTTACGAGAAATGGAACGGGACGAGGACGTCCTGGCGGCGTCCTATCTGCTGGGCTTCCCCTGGGCAGATACCGAAACTAATGGAGTGTCTCCGTTGGTAGTGACAGCCAATAACCAGGGAAAGGCCGACTCCCTGGTCCGGGAATTGGCCAGGGAATTCTGGCAGCTCCGAAAAGAGTTTAAATTCCATACCGAGACCGATGAGGTTGAGGAAGCTCTGCGAAAAGCATTTGCCTCCACCGCGTACCCAACCTTCCTCTCGGATTCCGGTGATAATCCTACAGCAGGTGCGGCGGGCGATTCAACGCATCTTCTGAAAATTCTTCTTGAATCACCACTACGACAACACCAAACAACACCCATTTTGTATGCCGGATTTTATGATCCCGAATCGGTTAATATCTGTGTGCATAATGAAGGCAAAAAGGTGGATATCCTTTTGGGCGGACACGTTGAGAAAAATGCAGGCGCACCAGTTGCGCTTACGGTAAACGTGCAGAAAATCGTACGAAACTGGGGTATCTATCAGGCGGACCTGGCACATGTGAGATATGAGAATCTTGATCTGATTTTGGCTTCCAGGCATATCGGATTTGTCGATCCCTCTGTGATGCGGGTTTTGGGACTGGAACCAACAGAGCGAAAGCTGGTTATCGTAAAAGCGGGCTATCTGACTGATTCCTTCAAAAAGATTGCCGCCCGGTCTATTATGGCACTCAGCCTTGGTGCCAGTCACGAAATTTTGGAGAATTTGAACTACCGCCGCATCCGCCGCCCCGTGTTCCCACTGGACCAGGATTGCGAATTCAATATTTGATTTAACGACCTACGAGAAGATCGTCTGCGGTAATGTCTGCCGCCAACATGAATCGAATATCCCGACAGGACAACAAACTGACAATGGTCAACTTTTGCTGAAGCATAAACAGCAGCCAGTTTTTGTCATCAACACGCTTCTCCTGTTGCATTCGGCCCTAACCCGTCAACCCATATTCGTAAAGGGAGAGTGCCACAATTTTTATTTATGCTGCAAGCCGAACCTCATCCCTTGCTTTTTATAGACCTCTTTCCGAAACAGCGGCGCATAGCTTACATAGATGCCAAGTCGGAACAGCGAACGCATATTCGTCCTGAAATCAAATGCCCGTTTGAGAATGGAAAACGGGCTGTTAAACGCGGCCCGGGCGCGAAATGCCGCCTCAGTCAGTTCGTCCGGCGACATCTGCTTTGGCTGAATTGCGGCATAATTAAAGCGGTACTCCGGGTGCAGCCACCAGCGACCATCGTAGAGCAGTCGTCCTTCGCTCTCAAGTTGGCGATAGAGCGGCGTATCAGGGTAGGGCATCAAGATATTAAAGGCCGCAAAGGCGAATTTATGCCGGATGGCAAATTCCACAGTACGCCCGATGGATTCAACAGTGTCATGCTCGTGCCCCAGTGTAAACGCAGCCCAGATTTGCAGACCATAATCCCGCAGAATTTCCAGTTGCTGTTTATAAGCGTCAAACTGTGCGTCCAAATTTGGCGTCTTTTGCATCTCACGTAAATTTTGGGGATTGAGGGATTCAAATCCGATCACATGTCCCAGGCAGCCGCTTTTCATCATCACGTCCATCAGTTCACGATCCAGGGTCATGTCGATACTGGCTTGAGAGACCCAACACACTTTCAGAGGAATCAACTCCCGGAAAAGCGTTTTCGCTGCTTCAGGATGCGCCATGATGTTGTCATCGACAAAAAAGAGCACATTCCGGTCCTGGGCTTCGATTTCCTGAATGACGTCCCGAATATTCCGATAAAAATGCTGTTGCCTGAAAAAGACGCTTGTGGCGCAAAAGCTGCACTCAAAGCGACAGCCCCGACTGAATTGCAGCAGGGTGATGGGCAGATAGCCTTTTCCCTGAAACAAATCGCGGCGGGGCAGGATACCAGGTTGGGGAACTCCGCTCCCGGCGTTGTATATGGGCTGTAATTTCCCCTGTCTGGCATCGGTAATGACTTGTGACCAGAGCATTTCAGCATCGCCGGTATAAATGACGTCAGCGTGTCTGGCAACTTCCTCCGGCAGCAAGGTCGGGTGCATACCTCCCATAATAACAGGAACCCCTCGCTGACGGAACTCTGCGCTGATTTCATAAGCACGCCGGGCGGTAAAGGTTTCCACTGTGATCGCCGCCAGGTCGGTAGGCTCGTCGTAGGGAATCGCTTCCATCCGGTCGTCATACAAAACCACCTCGACATCCGGCGGAGTTAAAGCCGCCAATATGCCAAGCTGCAGCGGTTCCATCCGGGCTTCGTCCACATAGAGGCTGTGTTCCATACGGCCGATATTCGGTTTAATCAGAGTGAGCTTCATAATTGTACGATTACCGCAGAGACGCAGAGAAAATACATGAAAATACGTCTTTTGCGGTTTCTATAATAAGCTGCACTCCAGATACGGATACCGCGTGGCATCCAATTTATCCACATTGTCATGCTGCTCCTCATCCCATGCGACCATATACAATCTGCTCGTATGACTGATGTGGGGACGTTTTTGCAATATTTCGTGTAAAGGATGGCGTTCGTGCATCCCGATCAGAAAAAATGGATATGGCGGGGCAACAGCAGAAATTGCGTTGAGAAATTCCTGAAAAATCGCCGGATCGTTCTCTTTCACTGTCAGGAAGGCCAGAGTAAAAAATTTCAGGACGCCCCTCGGCTTCGGAAGCGCCGGAAAACCAACAACCGGAAAAAATCGTGAAAGGGGATACAGGTGTTTCAAAACCCCTGAATACCCTTGCACGATGTATTGTTTATAGCTTCGCTGATCCCAAATTGCCCCGGCCGCAAGAATCGTGTGCCGGTCGTCACACAAAAGATAAAAATCCTCAACTTTAAGGTGAGTAAAACGTCCTTCTCTCAGATTTTTTTCCTCGATCACCGGAAAAAATTGGCCGGTTCGTCCGTGTTCTTTCAAAAATTGTACAAGAGTCGGAATGTCTCCCTGCTGCGCTTGTCTGATCCTAGTCGTTTTCTGAGTCTTTCGCCCCGGTTTCAGGGCGTACACATGATAGGAACCGTAAGGGATATAGGCTGGCATATAGGGACGTTGTTTTTCAAGGAGCTTCCGGGTATATCGGTTTTCCTCAAAAATGGTCGTGATGTAAAACGCAATTTCCTGTGACTGGTGCAGAGTGTGCAGAAAGTTATATCCCTGGTGCAGTAATGGAAATTTTTTCCTATACTCCCGCCGGAGACGAAGACCGAACAAATAACCGACGGTGGCAGGGCTGCCATTCACGTAGAGTTTGCGCCGCGTACAAGCCCCAAACCCCACAATTTTTCCTTGTTGCGTATCCCGACAGACCACAATATCAACCTGCTCGCCTTCTCGCTTAAAAGACCGATAGGCATCCGGGCGTCGGGTATAAAGTAACGAGATTCTTCCCTGAAATTCTGAATCTTCCAGAATGTCAAGCAGTTCCTGTCCGTCCTCCTGCGAAGCACACTCAAAAATAAATCGTGACATAATATTCTAACAACGAAAGATACGAAAGACACGAAAATGTTCACGTATCCTCATTCTTTTGCAAAAGGATAGCTGTTTCGCGAGAAAGACCCTGAGTACGTAGGAAAAACAAGGGATTTCGATACCATACCAGTCAAATGATGCAGCCAAAAGAGTGGTGAATCGGCTACGCGCAGTCATACACCATCTTCAGGCACATATTTTTGTCATAAAATCCATTTACCATTGCGTGGCTGATGATGTCTACTTTTACTGAAACAAAAATGTAAAAAAAGAAAACTTTGATGTTGACACCGACACTGAGAGGTGTTTTTAATCGATATTTCGTAAACATTTTACCAGTTGCTCATGACGGAAGAAGGAGGAGATATCCCCTGAGAAGTCACGTGAGAATGTGCTCACCAGCAACCATTTTCATGGGTTATCTCTATCATTATGGCAGAAAAAATTGAAATATGGGGCGTCAAAGATCCAAACATTTCAGCGCAGCTTGCTCTGGCAGCAAAAATGGATCTTTTTCAAAAAGAAGCCGGGCTTGATGTGTCCTGTCGTTTTGCTGAGTCCGGAACCACCATGCCTCGTGACGTGCTTGAGGCGGAACACAAACCCTTCGCCTTCACCCAGACACCTATTACGTCAATTCTCCTCCACGATCAGGGACTGAGTACGAAAATAATCGCTCCTCTTGCTGATATTGCCGGAACCCAGCAGGTGATTATTCATGAGGACAGTCACATCACAAACCCTAAAGCATTGGAAGGCAAACGAATTGGGATGGCAAAAGGGGCGGCAATATACATTGCGCTGAGCAATATGGCCAACGACTATCAAGTTGATTTGGACCAGGTGTATTTCATCAATCTGATGCCTCGCGATCAACTTACTGCCTTCGGGGAGCATCGTCTGGATGCGATCGCCTGTTGGGAACCATGGACATCTGAAGCAGTGGCACGAGGAGGACAATTCTATTTTTCAGGTACTCATTCTGCCATCTCCGGCATGGAAGGCCCTGTCAAGTGGCTTGTCAACCAGAGCTGTCTCATCGCTCCAGATGCGCATATTGAGGACAAAGCGGACATTCTTATCGGGATACTACACGTCCTGCATACTGCCACAAATCTTATTAATCATAACGCTGATGGAGTCTCGACGCTGTTAGCAGATTTCTTTCATCTTCACGAGGATGATTTGTCGGCCATCATGCTCAAAAATACCTATTCCATGACGATGGACACGTTGTTTCGGATCGGTGTGCTGAGTTTTCGGGATTTCCTCTATGAAAATGGCCGGGTTTCACTTGCATTAACCGAGGAGCAACTCTACCGTTCGGATTTGCTGCAAGAAGTTGATCCGACTCTGCTGACCCTACGGGCCAGCACGTCTAAGGATTATGGCATCTTTGAAAAAGACCGGATTTACTTTAAGCACGATCGAAAATTCGAAGGCGATACATCAGAACTGCGCTTTCTCATGGCAGATGATTCAATCGTTGTACGGAATTTCCTGAACCAAACGCTGGAAATTCTTGGAGCTGAAATGGTTGGGGAGGCAACCAACGGGAACGAAGTGATCGAGATGTTTACCAGACTCCGCCCTAACTTCATCACGATGGACCTGGCCATGCCTGGCCTGAGCGGGATTGATGCAATCCGGCGCATTCGCGAAATTGAACCACGGGCCAATATTATTGTCATCAGCGGACTCGATATGCGTGAAGTCCGGGAAGAGGTGTTCAAACTCGGAGCCAAAATGTTTATCAAAAAACCTTTTGATCCGGCGAAAACAGCAGCAATCATTCGAGCGATGCTGGAATAAAAACAGGGGGCGCGATTTACACACCCTCTGTTACAGATATGGTTCCCCTTCTTGATGCTGAGGCCACATCCTCAAAAGATGAGGTAATTTCATTTCAATGACGTGCCGATGATGCGCAAAATATATCGCAGCATACCAGAAACAGAGATATCCTGCATAATTCGACCACAGGTCACTCCAAGAAAATGAACGTGCCGGAAACAACATTTGAGAAAACTCTTCGAAAATCACAAAACCTTCTTAAATTTTGATGCTCATTGGTGTTTCTGGTGTTACCGTAATAGGTCTGTCTACCGGCATAATCGTCAATTTTTCCCGGAGTTTAAGATGGCGTCTGCGTGAGAGTTCAACGAGCGGACGCCAGACAGAAGCTGTCAGACGATGGGCGATCAGAAAACGCCACAATCGGTTGGAACGTTTATACAGGTACGACATTGCCAGATACGGGAAAATTGCTCGAAACTCCTGCGGTCGGCGACGCCAGATTGAAGTATGAGAAAACAAGCGTTCATAGCACCAGGCATAGCCTTGTTCAAGATCTTCCGGCGTCATCTGCTTCGGACGGAATACCACATGGGCTGTGTCGTACAATTCCCAATTTGTGTGAAGCAGCCGTCCTTCATGTTCCAACTGGCGAAAGAGCGGTGTTCCGGGATACGGCGTCAGAATATGAAAGGTCGCGCATTCCAGGCGGTTCTCTTCAATCCACCGGACAGTACGCTCAAAGACCTCGGGAGTATCGTGGTCGAAGCCAAAGACAAAGCTGCCGTTCACCTGGATGCCATAGTGGTGGAAAATGTCGATTCGCCGGGCATATTCAGCCGGAGGTGGGGTGCTGCGTTTCTTCACAGCGTGTAAGTTCTCCTCCGACAGCGTTTCGAGTCCGACAAAAACCGATCCGCAGCCAGCCAGCGCCATATCCCGAATCAGGGACGGATCGTCCGTGACATCGAGACTGACCGCCGCACTCCATAATTTTTCCAGAGGGCGCAATGCCTGGCAGAGTTTTCGCAGGTAATCCGGATCGGAACCGAGATTATTGTCAGTAAATACTCCATACGGCTGCCCATCAGTCTGAAATTCCAGGACAACCTGATTGATCCGTTTGCTCTGACAAGGCATACGAAGACTGCCGGTGGCAAGATAACAAAACTGACAGCGGTTCTTACAGCCCCTTGTTGCAATCAAACTGCTCGTCGTCAGATAACTGTCACGGGCAAGAAGGTCGCGACGTGGCAGTGGTTCCTTACTATAAGGCTGTTCATAGCCTGCCTGGTATATTTTCTGTACATTGCCGCGGCCCACATCCTTCAATATCTGAGGCCACAGGATCACGCCATTTCCGATGGCAACTGCGTCAGCATGTTCGAGCGCTTCGTCGGAACAGGTCTGTACGTGTAATCCCCCGAGAATGACTGTTGCTCCACGCTCACGATACCAATGCGATAATTCATAGGCCCGTTTGGCAAATGTGAGGTGGACAGTGATCCCGACAACTTCCGGGAATGGCTTTGTAGGCGGCGGGCCTTGTAACAAATTTTCGTCCCAATACGCGACCTCCCACTCTGTCGGTGTTGCTCCAGCAATGCTGGTCAGGGCCAATGTCGGCGTCAGGACATGCTTACCAAAACTGGCATGATGATCTTTGGGATAAAAGGGGTTAATGAGAAGCGCATATCGTTGCTGAACGTCACCGGGAATATTGACCGGGTCTAATTGCGGCGCGCACCGCATTTGCTCAGGATTCCAATGTGTTTTCATATAACGATCCTCCTGTTGAGATTATAAAAAGTTCTTTATATTATAAAGTTTTTGTTTGTCAATACTTGTGTCAGAAAATTTTGAATTTTTGACATGTTTCATGAAGAGAGCCTCTGGAAACTTCAGACTCAAGCTTGTGGGGCAGGACTATCAGACTTCAGTTTATTCGATGTGGGAATCTCAAACGAACTAAAATGTTTCTTGACATATTTTCGTGAAGATTGTCTGCTGGGTTTCTACGCAATTGAGCTGTATTGCTTTCGTTGTATAGATAAGGTTGTTCTATATTTTTTTCGTGTCTTCGTGTCTTTGTGGCAAACCAAACAGATATATTAAAAGGAGGCAATATTTATGAAAAGATATGTTTCTGTCGTGATGGCCGTCATGCTTGTTTCAGCAGTTATCCTGTTAAGCGGGAGTACAAGCGCAGCCGCAGAACCAAAACGTGAGTTACGGGTGACATTCTCATGGCCCACGTACATCGACCCGGCGGTCGGGTCAGATTTCTCCAGTTCGGCTTCTTTTGTCAATCTGTATGATACCCTCGTGTATCCCACGCCGGATGGAGACGTGAAACCAGCTCTGGCCGAACGCTGGGAGGCGTCGGAGGATGGATTGACGTGGACATTTTATCTGAGAAAAGGTGTGGTATTTCATAATGGGAATGAATTAACGGCAGCGGATGTTGTGTTCAGCATGGACAGGCTGGCGACGATTGGAGAAGGCTATGGGTATCTTTTCCAGGGACGGGTGAAGAGTAGTGAAGTGGTCGATACATACACCGTCAAATTCAACATGAGCGAACCCTACGGCCCCTTCCTTACGACACTCGTGCGTCTCTACATTCTGAACAAAGAAGAGGTCATGGCAAATATTGACGCGTCTGGTTCCTATGGGGAATTGGGCGATTATGGCAAACAATATCTTTTAACGCATGACTGCGGTTCCGGCCCTTACAAATTGAAAGAGATGCGCCTGGAAGAATATCTGCTGATGGAACGGTTTGCAGACTATTGGGGAGAATTCGCTCCTCACGCTCCGGATGAGGTGAAATTTATCGGCACGACTGAGCCGATTACCGTCAAGACCATGATGGCTCGGAAAGAATTGGAAATCAGCGACCAGTGGCAAACGACTGAATCGTTGAAATCTCTCAGTGACCTGGAAGGAGTCGATATTGCCACCTTCTACATGGGAACAATCTTCTACTACATGCTGCATACGGAAAAAGCGCCGACCGATGACATTCATTTCAGAAAAGCCATGGCCTGGGCGCTGGACTATAAGAGTATGATCGACATGGTGTTCCCAGGTTCCCGTCCGGCAGTCGGGCCGATTTCACCAGGTTTTCCAGGGCATAATCCTGATGTGATCCAATATACCTACGACGTGGACAAAGCCAAAGCAGAGCTGCAACAATCGCAGTATGCTGATCAACTCGCGCAGTATCCGGTTGAAGTACACTGGGCCGCAGAGGTTCCGGATGAAGAAAAAGCAGCTTTGCTTTTTATGTCAAATATGGCAGAGATCGGGATTCAGGTCAAGATCGTGAAAACCCCGTGGATGTCGATGGTTGAAGAAACGGCGACGCCGGAGACAAGCCCCAATATTGAGACGATCTTTGTCTCTCCTCATTATGCTGAGGCCGGTTCGTTACTGGTATCCCGCTATCATTCGAAATCAGCCCCGACCTGGGAGCAAAACGAATGGCTGCTGGATGACAAGCTCGATGCCATGCTCGATGGCGCTATCGCTACCATTGATCGGGAAGAACGATTTGCAAAATATCGGAAAATTCAGAAAAAGATTGCCGATCTGTGCCCTTCGCTCTTTCTTTTTGAACAAGCAGAGAAACATGCCTATCAGGCGGAGTATATTGATTGGCCTGCGACAAGAGGGGAAAGCGCGCCGGTTATGGGGTATGCGTTTGATGCAAGGTTGATCCAGGTCTATCCAGAAAAGAAGTAATCGGCGCACGACAAGGGATTGAAGAATATAACGGATAAAAAAGGGGGCGGGAGTCCCGTCCCGCCCATTGCAGGGCGAGGCAACCTCGCCCTTATGTCCTGTCAATGGGTTTAGCCCACTACCAAATATCCGTTACATTCTCTATCCATACTAATTTAAAAATAGAACTCCCTTAACATGCCCTCCTGACTTTTGAGAGGGCGGGGATGGCGTTTGTTTTTGTAAAATCAAGGCTACTGAGTATATGGGATTCATAAAATTTATCTCGCAACGATTCGTGCATTCTATCTTTGTCTTATTAGGACTTTCGATTTTAGTGTTTCTGATCGCCCGGGTGATGCCTGGCGATCCGGCGCGAATGGCGTTAGGACCACGGGCGTCTGAATCGGCAGTCGAAAATTTCAGTAAAAGCCTGCATTTAGACAAACCGCTGTATATCCAATACTACTATTGGTTAAAGGGGGCGCTGCACGGAGACTTCGGACAATCAATCTTCACGCGGCGCGATGTTGTCGAAGATATCAAGGAATTTTTACCCGCCACCCTGGAATTGATGCTGTTGTGCGGGATCATTATGACAACATTCGGCATTCTGCTAGGGGTTATTTCGGCGCGTTATGCCGATACCTGGATCGACAATACGATTCGGGTGTTCTCATATCTTGGGATCGTGACACCGGCCTTTGTCTTTGCGATCCTGTTTTTATTGGTGTTCGGATATGTGCTGGAAATTCTGCCGACTGCCGGACGATTGAGCCCCTGGCTGACTTATCCGCCAACCGTGACTGGCTTCATTACAATCGACAGCCTGCTTGCCGGCGATGTTGCCGTGTTTTTTGATGCCCTGAGACATCTTCTGATGCCAGCCCTGGCTCTGGCCCTTGGCCCTATCGCTCAGGAGGCACGCATCACGCGCTCGAGCATGACAGAGAATCTTCAACGGGATTTTATCGCCCTGGAACGATCCCAGGCGATTCCTGAACGGAAAATCATGTCCAAATATCTCATGAAACTGTCGCTCATCCCTACTGTCTCAGTATTAGGGTTAGACTTTGCCGCCCAACTGGGATGGGCCTTTCTGGTGGAGTTGATTTTCAACTGGCCCGGATTTTCGCGTTACGGGATCAACGTGATGCTGCGCAAAGATTTGAATGCCATTGTCGCGGTCATCATGGTGATTGGAGTCACATTCCTGGTGGTCAATATTTTCGTGGACATCATTATTTCCTGGCTCGATCCACGAATCCGGCTTGGACTTGAGAGGAGTAAGTAGATGGAACGCATTGGTGGGAATCGAGTACAACGACTGGAAGAGAGTATCAAGAAAGGCTGGTACAAATTCTCCCGAAATCCCCTCTCCGTTGTGGGGGTTGTCTCCGTTTTGTTCGTGTTTTTTTTGTTGGCCTTTGCTCCGTATGTCGCCCCCTATCCTAAGCACGCCGGTAATTTTGTGAATTTTGCTGAGGCGAGCCGGCCCCCAAGTTTCAAACATCTGTTTGGCACTGATGTGGTCGGTCGAGACATCCTCAGCCGGATTTTCTTTGCTTTCAGATTCTCGATCGCAATGGGAGGCGTCGTGCTCACGTTAACGGTTCCGGTTGGGGTTTCTCTGGGTTTATTGGCCGGCTACAAAAAAGGCTCCTGGATCGACACGGTGATCATGCGGACAACAGATATATTCGTTTCGGTTCCGCCGCTGGTTCTGGCTCTTGCCGTATGTTCTGTGTTGACCCCCAGTGTCTTCAATGCGATGATGGCTGTTTCCCTGATGTGGTGGCCCTGGTATTGCCGCTTAGTGTATGGAATTGCCTCATCGCTGCGAAATGAGTTCTTTGTTCAATCGGCTGAAGTGACTGGCGCCAGCAGTTTCCATATTCTTTTCAGAGAGATTCTGCCGAATTGCTCTGCCCCGATTCTCACCAAAATGAGCCTGGACATGGGATGGGTGATTTTACTCGGCTCGGCGTTGAGTTTTGTCGGACTTGGGGCCCAGCCTCCCACCCCCGATCTCGGCACAATGGTCGCCGATGGGGGTCGATATATGCCGGATCAATGGTGGATAGCGGTGTTCCCAGCCCTTGCTATCATGTTTGTCGTGTTAGGATTCAATTTGTTGGGTGACGGGCTTAGAGATATGCTAGCGGTGGAGGAAGTCTAAGGCCACTTCACGTCAAATCAGCGAGTTCAATCACCTTACCGTCAAACGTACGATATTTCCGTAACAGATTCGCTGTCAAACAGGAATGTACCGGAAGAACAATCACAATGTCTCCAACCTGGATACGCTCGAAAAATGACTTATTGGCGCGGATCATCCCATGTTCCTGAGACAATCCGGCCACGTAAGTTTCCGGGATGCTCGGTCCCCAGCCCTTATCCTCTGGCAGGGCTACATAGCCATAAACAGGTTGTTCCTGTCCAGGAACCCGCAGCGATTCTTTTGAAAGGTGGATTGCGCCGCCGTAGATGACGATCTCGTGACGTTTCTCATGTTTGGCAACGACCGGGCAGGCAACCGCCAACGCAAGCTCTTCTTCGTGGCAGGCCCCGGTTGTAAGCTGCATCACATCATAAAAAATAAAATTCCCCGGACGGACTTCATCAACCTCGCTGAAACGTTCGACAACACGACAGCCCGGCGTGTCGCCAACCGAAAGCTCGATGGGGACGTTTTCCTGACGTTGGATATACTGCTGAACGGCTTTCAAGCGGGTGACACTTTCCTGGTAAAGTTCCTGAACCCGGGCGGATGAACGTGCGCTGTAGGTTTGTCCGGCGTGAGTCAGCAACCCATGTAAGTTGATCGAATCACTTTGGAGGATTATGCGAGCGAGTGCAGCAATTTCTTCGGGTTTTTCCCAGGATAAGCCGGTACGATGATAGCCCGTGTCAACTTTGATCCATCCATGCACCTGCTGGGAAAGATGGCGATTGAGAAAACGGACACTGATTTCCGATTCGACTAACAGATGAAGGGTAATACGTTCGGCAAGTGTGTTCATGACATCAATTTCACGCACATTCACCGGAAAAGCAATCGTAATGTCCTGCCAGCCCTGATTGGCGAAATACTCTGCCATTGAGACTGAGGACACGGTAATGGCGTTCACCCCGTGCGCCCGGAACCATTCCCCGATAACGGCGGACTGGTGTGTCTTAAAGTGTGGTCTGAAACGAACGCCGCTGTGTTTTGCCTTGTCGGCCATGCGTTTGATGTTAGACATGGCACGGTCTGTATTCAAAAGTAACGTTGGTTTGACAATGTTCATAGTTCCCATAACCCCTCGCTTGTGTTGATGTGGCGCGTTCTCTGTTATCACGAATATACCGGAAACGACGAATAAGCCCACCTTTCCCATCTCTTCCCATATAAACAGGATATGACTAAGACGCTCAGGGTCAAGCAAAAAGCGACAGATCATGACTCAAAATATTCGTTCTGTTTCTTCCCTGACGATTCACCATTTACGTCTCCGTGTTTCTGCGGTGGGAATGAGATTGAGTCCCATGAAAAAAGCTTGACAGAAACCGTAACTCATTCAACATTTCACCAAAACAATCCATTTGGATTGACGTCAGCCACTTTCTTTATTCTTTGTGTCTTTATGCCTTTGTGACGCGCACAACCAAAATTATATGGCCCGACAACAGACATTCATTATACGCGGAAAAAAAACTTTGCACGGGACGTTACATGTCGATGGGAACAAGAATGCGGCCCTCCCGTTAATTGCAGCCTCTATTTTGTCGACAGAGCCGGTGTTGCTGAAACGGATCCCTCAAATCCGGGATGTGGAAAATATGTGCGACATCTTAGTGTATATGGGGGCTGATATTTCTGTTCCAGAGCCTGATTCCCTCTGGATTGATCCTTCCAATCTTGATCCGACCCGTATCCAGAAAACAGCCTGGGCGGCCATTCGGGCGGCCATTTTATGTGTGGGACCGCTTTTAAGCCGATTCGGGGAAATCACCTTCCCAACTCCCGGCGGCGATGTGATTGGACGGCGGCGGCTTGACACGCACTTGCTGGCGTTTCAGGCCATGGGAGCTTCTATTGAGATAGAGCATGGCAATTTCAGCGTGACGGCTCCTGCCGAAGGATTACATCCGGCTCAGATTTTTTTGGATGAGGCAAGCGTGACGGCCACGGAAAATGTCCTGATGAGCGCGGCAGCGACTCCTGGCGACACGCTGATTGAAAATGCGGCCTGCGAGCCTCATGTTCAGGATTTAATCGATTTTTTGACCCAAAGCGGAGCGCACATTGAAGGACGAGGGTCAAACCGTTTACTTGTGCATGGTGTCAAAGCATTACGACCTGCAAAAGAGTTTGTGTGCGGCGCCGATTACACTCAAACCGGTGCATTTATCGGAATTGCTTTGTGTACCCAGTCAGAACTTCGGATTTGTCGGGCAGGCACGAAATATCTGAAACCGATTCAGATCGGCCTGACAAAATTTGGCGCGCGGTTTGAAATCGAAGGGGACGATGTGATTGTGCCCGGCAACCAACAGTTGACCGTTATGGAAGATGTTGGCTCAAGCGTCGCCAAACTCGATAGTCAGCCCTGGCCTGGTTTTCCTTCCGATATGACCAGCACAGCGGTGGTGCTGGCGACTCAATCGGAGGGCGCGATTCTGATTCACGAAAAACTCTATGAAAGTCGGTTGTTTTTTGTTGATAAACTCGTGGCCATGGGGGCCAGGATCACGCTCTGTGATCCCCATCGGGCCATGGTGATCGGCCCCACAAAATTATACGGCACACTGCTGACCAGCCCGGATATTAGGGCGGGGATTGCCTTAGTCACAGCGGCTTTGTGCGCGGAGGGCGAAACCAGAATTAGTAATGCCCATCAGATTGACCGGGGATTTTTTGAAATCGAAAAAAAACTGGCCTCGGTAGGAGCACAGATCGACCGGATTGCGTGTGACTGAATAAGAAATAAATTTTTTTACCGCAGAGGGCGCGGAGAAACGCAGAGTATTCCCGGAAACAATCCTGTCTTGATACAGAGTGAAAAAAATTGGGCCACGAGTGCACGAATCACGATGAGCAAAACATCGTCAATTATGAGAGACACAACATGTTTTTTTTCTCTGCGTTTCTCTGCGTCCTCTGCGGTAAAATTATCGGCCGGATTGCGTATGACTGAGTAAGAAATAAATTTTTTACCGCAGAGGACGCGGAGAAACGCAGAGTATTCCCGGAAACAATCCTGTCTTGATACAGTGAAAAAAATTGGGCCACGAGTGCACGAATCATGAGGAGCAAAACACCCTCAATTATTCATTGCTGTCTGAGATACACAACATGTTTTTTTCTCTGCGCTTCTCTGTGTCCTCTGCGGTAAAATTATCGGCCGGATTGCGTATGACTGAGTAAGAAATAAATTTTTTTACCGCAGAGGGCGCGGAGAAACGCAGAGTATTCCCGGAAAATGATCTTATTCTGATACAGTGAAAAAAAAATGGGCCACGGATGCACGAATCACGAGAAGCAAAACACCCTCAATTATTCATTGTTGTCTGAGATACACAACATGTTTTTTTCTCTGCGCTTCTCTGCGTCCTCTGCGGTAAAATTATAACATGTTGATGAACACATCACTTGAACAGGATTTAACCCAATTATTTGAGCAATGGTCTGGAGAACGCGCCCAACATTTTTCTCCCCTTCCTCCCTCCGGTTCCTACCGGGAATATTACCGAATCAGAGGAGAACAGCAAAGCGCGTTAGGGGTATATAATCAGGATCGAAAAGAGAATATCGCCTTCCTGACATTTTCAAAATATTTTCATCACCAGGGCCTGTCTGTGCCTGAAATTTATGTTGAAGACTTGGATCATCACCTCTATTTGCTCCAGGACCTGGGAGACACAACGCTCTTTTCCTATTTGACAGACGTCCGGAAAAATGGCAGTTTCCCGGATGAATTGGTGAGATGCTACCGACAGGTGTTAGAGGAATTGCCGCGTTTTCAGATTCTGAGCGGAGAAAAATTGAATTACGCTGTCTGCTACCCGCGCGCCCAATTTGATAAACAGTCAATGCTCTGGGACCTGAATTATTTTAAATATTACTTCCTCAAACTTGCAAAAATTGCGTTTGATGAACAAGCCCTGGAGGACGATTTCCAGACCCTGACCAGCTATTTGCTGCAAGCAGACTGCCACTATTTCCTGTACCGCGATTTTCAATCGCGGAATATTATGCTCTGCCAGGAGAAACCCTATTTCATTGATTATCAGGGCGGACGACGAGGGGCCTTACAGTATGATCTTGCCTCCCTGCTCTATGACGCCAAAGCGGATATTCCTCAGGCGATTCGACTGGAGTTATTTGACTATTATATCGAGGTCATCAGCCAATTTATTCCCCTTGATCGACAAACCTTTCAGGAACTGTATTATGGCTATGTGTTAATCCGCATGATGCAGGCCATGGGAGCGTTTGGCTTCCGGGGGTTTTATGAAAAAAAAGAACATTTTCTCCAAAGCGTCCCTTACGCTATCAAGAATATTGAATGGCTGCTTGAGGCTGTGCAACTCCCGATCAATATTCCCGAGATTACTCAGGTCTTAAATCAACTCGTTGACTCAGAAACTCTGAAAAATCTTGGCAATACCCACCCCACGTTAACCGTCTGCATCAACAGTTTTTCGTACCGGCGCGGTATTCCAATTGATGAAAGCGGACAAGGGGGAGGCTATGTCTTTGATTGTCGCACTATCCATAATCCCGGACGTTACGACCGATATAAACATCTGACCGGCAAAGACGCCGCAGTGGTCGAATTTTTTCAACAAGAAACTGATGTTGAGAGTTACCTGCAACATATTTACGCCTTGGTTGATCATTCGGTGGAAACGTATCAGCAAAGAAATCTCAGACAATTAATGGTCAGCTTTGGCTGCACCGGCGGACAACACCGTTCTGTGTACTGTGCTGAACGCCTGGCGGAACATCTGCCAAAAACCCGCGATGTGAAAATCGTGTTACGCCATGTCGAGCAAGAGATGAAAGGGTAAAACCCTCGTCTCTGGGGAGTCTGAAGGGCAAAGGGACGGGCTGGGATATGGCACATCGCATTGAGAATCACGATAACACCGCTGAGTGATGCTTCAATCGCTTCCCAACCATCGGCTCCACAACGTATCGTGCATATTGACACGCTGTTCACCTCCCATGCCCAGGCGTGACTGATTGCGAAAAATTGCTCTGTGAATGCTCTCTTCTGTCTGTGTCACGCAGAATAAGCTCCTCTGCCCCCCTGACTGCGCTGCCCTTATAATTATTTATTGACAAGTCAACGTATATCTGTATGATTGTGAGTAAAAAAATGAATGAATCACTTGTTCAAATAATCGATACGCATACAACCTCTTCCGTGGAAGAGGGTCTTTCTGTATAAAGAATTTGTGGCTGACTGACCGGATCAGATGAACATGAAATATATCAAGAAATCGTTGAATTTGCTCCGCCCATGAACAAATGAACAGTAATATCCGGAAAGAATTTGTGAAAGATTTTCGTACATGAGAGATCATCAATCCCTGAAAGACTTGCTAGAACGTCAGCAAACAGAGGAAGCTCTGCGCGAAGCCTATCGAAAACTGGAGCAGAGGGTGAACGAACTGACCGCTCTTAATCACATCACCCAAATTCTTGTCTCAACCTTTGATTTAAGAACAATGTTGGATAAAGTTTCGCGAGAGTTACTGAATATTTTCCGGGCAAGTTCAATCGGTATCGCCTTAATCAACCAGGAGAAGACGGGTTTTGTCATTTCTGCCGATTATGGTATCAGAGATGATATTCCCTCCACAGTAGGGTCGTTTATCCCGATTACCGAAAGTTCGGCTTCCATTCAGTTATTAGAACATCGCCGTCCCCTCATCATCAGGCAGGCTCAAACAAGCCCGTTAACCGAAGCAGTGCATGGATTAGCCAGAATTCGGGGGATCCAGCAGATGATGCTCACCCCGCTTATTTCTCATGGAGAGGTCATTGGGAGTATCGGGATCGACTCTGACGACGAAGAACGGCAATTCACTTCGACGGAAGCGACCTTAGCTGAAACAATCGCCAGTCAACTGGCCGGAGCAATCGAGAGTATCCGCCTCTTTGAGAAGGAACAGCGGCAGCGACGTATCGCCGAAAGTCTGCAAGAAGTGTCTATGGTGTTAAACAGCCGTATTGATCAAGAGACCATTTTACCCCAGATTCTCCACCAGCTTCAGCATATTATCCACTATGACGCTGCCGCGATATTTCTTCAGGATGGAGATCAGTTAGTCCTGTCTGATGGATTATTCGTCAAACAATCCCTGATTGGCAGAACTCTCTCTCTTGTGCAGGATAACCCTGAAGCACATGTATTTCAAGAACGAAAACCCCGGATTATTGATGATGTCTTATACGAACCGTCATGGGGAGCCTGGGGCGAAGATTCACGAATTCGGAGTTGGATCGGTGCACCGCTCTTTGTGGGGGAGAATGCGATCGGGATCGTCACCATTGATAGTTACAAACCAGGGGCATATCGTGATGAAGACGCCAACGTCCTTCAAGTGTTTGCGAATCAAGCGGCAATTGCGATTCACAATTCTCAATTGTATCAAGACATCCTCCGGGAAAAGCAATTTGTCGAGACCTTAATGCTCAGCAGCCCGGTGGCAACCATCCTTGTGGACCTTGATACTTGCGTGACATCCTGGAACCCGGCCGCAGAACGCCTCTTTGGGTATACTGAACGTGAAGCAAAAGGCCGGCAACTTGATGCCCTCATTGCCAAAGGTGCTCAGTATGATGAGGCCAGGGCCTATACACAAGACATTACCCAGGGCGCTCCTATCCGGGCGATCACAAAACGTCACCGTAAGAATGGAGAATTTGTGGATGTCGAAATTTTTGCGCTTCCGATCAGGATTAAAAAAAAGATCGCGGCCTATCTTGTGTTATACCATGACATCACCGAGCTTCAGCAGGCCCGCCAGGAAGCTGAAGCGGCAAGCCGAGCCAAAAGCACCTTTCTTGCGAATATGAGCCATGAACTCCGTACTCCTTTAACGGCGATTCTTGGATTTTCTGAATTACTCGGGCATAGTCCGAATATCCCGGCCAATGAGCAGGAATATGTGGCAACCATTCGTCGTAATGGCGAACACCTTCTCGTACTTCTCAATAACTTGCTTGATTTAGCCAGGCTTGAGACCGGTGATGTTTCCCTGAAACAGCACCATTTCAACCTGTACCGTTTGCTTGATGAACTCAAATACCTGCTATCTAGCCGGGCGAATAACGAGCAGGTTGAACTCCTGATTACGCTCGCCCCAAACGTTCCTCAATATGTTTGTACTGATGAGATCAAGTTGCATCAGGTCCTCTTGAATTTGCTCTCAGATGTTCTGAAACTGACCAATAGGGGCCGTGTTCGATTGCATATCGACCTGGAAACACACGACTCCGTTCCCTCGCTCTTGCCTCCAGAATCGTCGTTGTTGTTTCAAATCGAATCGCGTTCAGATATCACAATAGAGAAAGTCGAAAATCTGTTACCGATTAGCAGACAGTTCGTTCGACTTATCGGGGGAGAAATCCGCATCAGCAGAACCCCGGCCCGTTCTGATAAAGATAGTGAGCAGGAACAAGGCAAAGACATTGTCTTTTGTTTTCAAATCCCGGTAGGACTGCCTGATGCAGAGGATGAATCACGTTTGTCAGGAGCAGAGGAGCATTCACTGGCCCAGGTTCC
>Ga0256845_1000704_pt1 | contig 29733 bp, 20 predicted proteins | sample RiftiametaG_FD_189101 | JGI IMG/M metagenome (GOLD analysis project Ga0256845, IMG submission 189101) | Tube worm associated microbial communities from hydrothermal vent at the East Pacific Rise, Pacific Ocean - Riftia | ecosystem: Host-associated > Annelida > Integument > Unclassified ...
GAGGCTGCGGACGTGGGCGAGCGGCTGCGCACCGTGCTGACCCTGTTGACCCGGCAACTCGAGATCCTGGAGATCCGCGAGCGCATCAACACACAGGTGCAAGAGGAGATGGGCCACTCACAGCGCGAGTACGTGCTGCGTCAGCAACTCAAGGCCATCAAGGGCGAGCTCGGCGAGATCGACGACGACAACGACGAGGCCGACGAGTTCGAGCAAAAGATCAACGACGCCAAGATGTCGGAGGAGGCCGAGAAGGTCGCCTTCAAGCAGCTCGCCCGTCTCAAGCAGATGCAGCCCTCGAGCGCCGAGTACACGGTGACCCGGACCTACCTGGAGTGGTTGACCGACCTTCCGTGGTCGGTGTCGACCGAGGACCAGCTCGAGATTTCCACGGTCCGCGACGTCCTCAACGAAGATCACTACGACCTCGAGAAGGTCAAAAAGCGGATCCTCGAGTACATGGCTGTGCTCAAGCTCAACGCCTCGAAGAAGGGGCCCATCCTGTGCCTCGTGGGGCCTCCGGGTGTGGGCAAGACTTCGCTGGGCAAGAGTGTGGCACGGGCAATTGGGCGGTCCTTCGTCCGCATTAGTCTGGGCGGAGTCCGAGACGAGGCCGAGGTCCGTGGGCACCGACGGACCTACGTGGGCTCGCTTCCGGGTCGCCTCATTCAAGCTCTCAAGCGCGCTGGGACCAACAACCCGGTCATCGTCCTCGACGAGATCGACAAGCTGGGCCACGACTTCCGCGGTGATCCGGCTTCGGCCTTGCTCGAGGTCTTGGATCCCGAGCAAAATCACGCCTTCTCCGACCACTACCTGGAGGTCGACTTCGACCTCTCGAGGGTGATGTTCATCGCTACTGCGAACACCATCGATCCTATCCCGCCAGCGCTGCGCGATAGGCTCGAGATCCTCGAACTCCCGGGGTATACGCGCCAAGAAAAGCTGGCGATCGCGCGCCGTTTCTTGCTCCCCAAGCAGATCTCTGAGCACGGGCTCGAGCGCGAGGATCTGAAGCTCTCGTTCACCGATGGCGCGGTCATGGAGATGATCGACAGCTACACACGCGAGGCTGGGGTTCGAAATCTCCAGCGTGAAATCTCCTCTGTAATCCGGGGCGTGGCTGTGAAGTTCGTGGAGGACGACCTCGAGGGGGACGTCGTGATTCGCGGGGAGGACATCCCCGACTACCTCGGGCCTCAACGCTACATGCCCGAGATGGCCGATCGAACGGCGTCGCCCGGTGTGGCGACCGGCCTGGCTTGGACGCCCTCGGGTGGCGAGATCATGTTCATCGAGGCCACCGCGATGCCAGGGAAGGGCGGCCTGATGCTCACCGGTCAGCTCGGAGACGTCATGAAAGAGTCGGCACAGGCGGCGATGAGCTACCTCAAGAGCCATCTCGAGCAGCTCGGTATCCCCCAAGAGCAGCTCACCGACCGCGACGTCCATATCCATGTGCCAGCAGGGGCGATCCCCAAGGACGGGCCGTCGGCAGGGGTGGCCATCTTCATGGCGCTCGTGTCTCTGCTCACGAAACGGTGCATTCGGGCCGACGTCGCCATGACCGGCGAGATCACGCTGCGCGGCTTGGTCCTTCCTGTCGGTGGCATCAAGGAGAAACTGCTCGCTGCCCACCGCGCGGGTATCCGCCGAATATTCCTGCCCGAGCGCAACACCAAAGACGTCGTCGATGTCCCCGACGAGATTCGCAGTGAGATCGAGATCATCTACGCCAAATCGGTGGATGACGTGCTCGCGCGGGCCTTGGAGGACGCGGAGCCCACGGGCGACGATACGGCCTGAGCGAAGCTCGCTGGCCGAGCCCGGCGGGTGGTGTGGCGACCTGAGCTGGCGCACGTGTGCAGGGAGTCTTGACAGGCCATGGGCCGGACTTAGGTTTCTCGCCGTCCAGTTCCAGGGACCAGGAGACTGACCCAGCCCACGCTGCGCGTTCAGCCTCGATGGCCCCACCCAAACCCCCAACAGATTCAAGCACAGAGGACATCAGCAAATGGGCAAGATTATCGGTATCGACCTTGGCACGACCAACTCCGTCGTCGCGGTGATGGAGGGCAACGAGCCCAAAGTCATCACCAACGAAGAGGGAGGGCGCACCACGCCTTCGGTGGTCGGCTTCGAGAGCAACGGCAACGTCCTCGTGGGCCAACAGGCACGTCGGCAAGCCATCACCAACCCTGAGAACACCGTGTTCTCGGCCAAGCGCTACATCGGGCGCCGCTTCGCCGAGGTCAAGGGGGACATCGACCGGATCCCCTACAAGATCGTCGAGGCGCCCAACGGCGACGTGCACTTCGACGTCGGCGGCAAGGTCTACCCGCCGCCGGAGATCAGCGCGCGCGTCCTGATGAAGCTCAAGAAGGCCGCCGAGGACTACCTCGGAGAGCCGGTCACCCAGGCGGTGATCACGGTCCCGGCGTACTTCAACGATTCGCAGCGCCAAGCCACCAAGGACGCCGGGCGAATCGCGGGCCTCGAGGTCAAGCGCATCGTCAACGAGCCGACCGCTGCTGCGCTCGCCTACGGCCGCTCCAAGGGCAGCGAAGAGGAGCAGGTCATCGCGGTCTACGACCTCGGTGGAGGCACCTTCGACATCTCCATTCTCGAGGTCGCCGAGAACGTGGTCGAGGTCATCTCGACCAACGGCGACACCCGCCTCGGCGGTGACGACTTCGACGACCGGATCATGGATTGGCTGGTCGAGTCGTTCAAAAAGGAGACGGGTATCGACGTCAGCAGCGACAAGCTCGTGCGCCAGCGTCTCAAGGACGCGGCCGAGAAGGCCAAGATCGAGCTCTCGCACGCGAACGAGACCGACATCAACCTGCCGTTCCTGACGGCCGACGCCAGCGGCCCCAAGCACCTCCAGATCAAGCTCTCACGGGCGCGCTTCGAGTCGATGGTCGAGGACCTCGTCAAGCGCAGCATCGAGCCGCTCAAGAAGGCGCTGGCCGACGCCAAGAAGAACAAGAGCGAGATCGACGAGGTCCTGCTGGTAGGTGGATCGACCCGCATCCCCATGGTCCAAAAGGCTGTCGAGGATTTCTTCGGCAAGGCGCCCAACAAGGGCGTCAACCCGGACGAGGTCGTGGGCTTGGGAGCCGCGGTTCAGGCCGGCGTGCTCTCGGGTGAAGTCAGCGACATCGTGCTCGTGGACGTCACACCCCTGTCGCTGGGTATCGAGACCCTCGGCGGTGTGATGACCGTGCTCATCCCCCGCAACACGACCATCCCCACCCGCAAATCGGAGAGCTTCACCACGGCCGCCGACAACCAACCCAGCGTGGAGGTCCACGTGTGTCAGGGCGAGCGCAAGATGGCCGGCGACAACCGGACCCTGGGCAAGTTCAGCCTCGTGGGACTCCCCCCGGCGCCCCGCGGCGTGCCCCAGGTCGAGGTGACCTTCGACATCGACGCCAACGGCATCGTCAACGTGTCGGCGAAGGACAAGGCGACCGGCAAGGAGCAGAAGATCACCATCACGGCGAGCTCTGGCCTGTCCGAGGACGACATCACCCGCATGGTCGATGACGCCAAGACCCACGAGGAGGATGACGCCAAGCGGAAGGAGGCGGTCGAGAGCCGCAACCAGCTCGAGGCGACGATCCTCCAGATCGAGAAGCTGCTCGCCGACAGCGGCGAGAAGCTGCCGGCCGACTCCAAGGCCGAGGTCGAGACGGCCCTCTCCGATGCCAAAGAGGCGCTCGAGTCCGGCGACGAGGCTCGGGTCAAGGAAGCCCAGGAGAAGCTCACGGCGACCTCCCACAAGCTCGCCGAGGCCATGTACGGTCAAGCTGGGGCGGAGAGCCCCGGAGACGACCCCGGAGCGGCCGGCAGCGCGGAGCCCGGAGCCGACGGGAGCAGCGATGCAGGTGCTGACGAGGGCGATGTGATCGACGCAGAGTTCGAAGAAAAGAACTGAGCGCGACGCAATCGAGAACAGGGGGGAGCCAGCCGGCTCCCCCTTTTTTAGTGGTTCGAGTCGTTCGACTTGGCCTGCGGATCAGAGCTCATGTCCAAGCTGGGCGGGGATGACCACCCAGGATCGGCCCGGGACGCGGGAATCGGTTGTGTCCAGCGAGCCCCCGGCTGTAAGCTGGGCCGCTCCCTGAACCCGAGACCGCGAAAGAGGTGGAAATGGCCGAGATTGTACGTTGTGGACTGATTCAATGCTCAAACCCGATCAATGACGAGACCAAACCGGTCTCCGAGATCGCCGAGGCGATGGTCCAAAAACACATTCCGATGATCGAGGAGGCCGGGAAAAAGGGCGTCCAGATCCTCTGTCTCCAGGAAATCTTCAACGGTCCCTATTTCTGCCCGAGCCAAGATCCGCGCTGGTACGAGCTGGCCGAGCCGGTGCCCGGGCCGATGGTCGAGCGCATGGCCCCGCTGGCCAAGAAACACGAGATGGTCCTGATCCTGCCGATCTACGAGAAGGCCATGCGCGGGGTCTACTACAACACCGCCGCAGTCATCGACGCGGACGGGACCTACCTGGGCAAGTACCGCAAGCAACACATCCCCCAGGTCGCGGGGTTTTGGGAGAAGTTCTTCTTCAAGCCCGGAAACGGCGGCTACCCCGTATTCAAGACCCGCTACGCGACCATCGGCATCTACATCTGCTATGACCGCCACTTTCCGGAGGGGGCGCGCTGCCTGGGCCTCAATGGCGCGGAGATCGTGTTCAACCCGAGCGCGACCGTGGCCGGCCTGAGTCAGTACCTGTGGAAGCTCGAGCAGCCCGCCCATGCAGTCGCCAACGGCTACTTCGTGGGTGCCATCAACCGGGTGGGCACAGAGGAGCCCTGGAATATCGGCAAGTTCTACGGGACCAGCTACTTCGTGAACCCACGTGGTGAGTTCATAGCGACCGCCTCCGAGGACGACGACGAGCTCGTGATCGCGGACGTCGATCTGTCGATGATCGACGAGGTCCGGTCGACCTGGCAGTTCTACCGAGACCGGCGTCCCGACGCCTACGACGAGATCACCGAGGACTGAGGCCGCCCATGACCAGCACCAACTCGGTTTTGATTCGCGGGGGTACGGTCGTCACCGCTGACGACGAGGCCTGTGCGGACCTCTTGTGTATGGATGGGAAGATCGTGGCGGTCGGGGAGGGGCTCGAGGCCCCCGCGGGCGTCCGGGTGATCGTCGCCGACGGTGCCTATGTCATGCCTGGTGGTATCGACCCGCACACCCATATGGAGCTGCCCTTCATGGGCACGGTGGCCTCCGAAGACTTCTTTTCCGGGACCTCAGCGGCGGCTGCCGGTGGGACCACCATGGCCATCGACTTCGTGATCCCAGCGCCCCAAGAGCGACTTTTGGACGCGTATCAAAAGTGGCGAGGGTGGGCCGAGAAGGCGGCCTGCGACTACAGCTTCCATGTCGCGGTGACCTGGTGGGACGAGAGTGTGCACGCCGACATGGAGACCCTCGTGCGCGAGCACGGGGTCAACAGCTTCAAGCACTTCATGGCCTACAAGGGCGCCATCATGTGCGACGACGAGATCCTGGTCAGCAGCTTCCGTCGCGCGGGCGAACTCGGGGCCCTGTGTACCGTGCACGCAGAGAACGGAGAGCTGGTCTGGGCTCTCCAGCAGGCGGTCTTCGATGCAGGGATCACCGGACCGGAGGGGCATCCCCTCTCGCGTCCCCCCGAGGTCGAGGGCGAGGCGGCGAACCGGGCGATCCGTATCGCCGAGGTGCTGGGGGTTCCCCTGTACCTGGTCCATACCTCGTGCATCGACGCGCTCGAGGCCGTCACCCGGGCGAAGCTCGAGGGCCAACGCGTCTACGCGGAGGTCCTCGCTCAGCACCTGGTCATCGACGACTCGGTGTACCGCGATCCGGATTGGGACTTCGCGGCGCACCATGTGATGAGCCCTCCTTTTCGCCCCAAGCACCACCAGGATGCCCTGTGGGCGGGCCTCCAGTCGGGGATGCTCCAGACCACCGCGACCGACCACTGCTGCTTTTGCACCCCGCAAAAGCGCATGGGGGTCGGTGACTTTCGCAAAATCCCCAACGGGACCAACGGCATCGAGGACCGAATGGCGGTGCTCTGGCACCACGGCGTTCGCACGGGCAGGTTGACCCCCAGCGAGTTCGTGGCCGTGACCTCCACAAACGCCGCCAAGATCTTCAACCTGTTCCCGACCAAGGGATCGCTGCGCCCTGGAGCCGACGCCGACATCGTGATCTGGGATCCGGAGCGGACCCGGACCCTGTCGGCCCAGACTCACCACCAGAACATCGACTTCTCGATCTACGAGGGCATGGAAGTGGTGGGGACACCCGCGTTCACCCTCTCCCGGGGACGGGTCGTCTATGAGGACGGGGAGCTCAAGACCGAGCGAGGAACGGGGCGCTACGTCGACCGTCCGAACTGGGCGCCATTTTGGTCGGCGCAAAAGCTCCGCAACGCCCGAGCCGAGGTGAAACCAGTGGTCCGGGAGTTGCCCGAGCGGACCACCGCCGCCGGTTTGGCGGACAGCTCGGGGCCGGGAGAGCGCTAGGCGTGTCCGGCCTGGCACCAAAGCTCGAACTCGAGAACCCGGACCCATCGCTGGTCAACGACGACATTCGACCGGTAACCGCCGACGAGCGGCACTGGTCGGTGTTCTCGATGGCCAGCCTGTGGGTGGGCATGGTGGTCTGTGTGCCCACTTATATGCTCGCTGGCGGCCTGATCGACCAGGGCATGGACTGGAGGCAGGCCGTGCTCACGGTGATGTTGGGCAACGTGGTGGTGCTCGCACCCATGATCCTCAACGGCCACCCCGGCACGAAGTACGGGGTGCCGTTCCCGGTGCTGGCCCGGGCGAGTTTCGGGATCCTGGGTGCTCACGTGCCCAGTTTGCTGCGTGCTCTGGTCGCGTGTGGGTGGTTCGGGATCCAGACCTGGGTCGGTGGGTCGGCGATCTTCCAGCTCCTCGATGTCGTGTCGAGCGCGAACTTGGGGGCGCTGAGCGACCTGCCCATTTTGGGCATCAATGCGGTGGAGCTGGCCTGCTTCTTGTTTTTTTGGGCCATCCAGGTGGTGATCATCCATCGGGGCGTGGAGTCGATCCGTGTGCTCGAGAGCATCGCCGCCCCATTTTTGATCGTCATGGGCCTGGCCCTGCTCGCTTGGGCTTGGGTCGAGGCCGACGGCTTTGGCCCCATGCTCTCGACGCCGAGCCAGTTCAGCCCTGGGCAGCCGCGCGAGGGGGAGTTCTGGCAGGTGTTCTTCCCGAGCTTGACGGCCATGGTCGGGTTCTGGGCGACCCTCTCGCTCAACATCCCCGACTTCACACGTTACGCGAAGTCGCAGCGGGACCAGATCTTGGGGCAGGCCATCGGCCTGCCGACCACCATGACCCTGTTTGCGTTCATCGGGGTCGCGGTGACCTCGGCGACCACGGTCATCTTTGGGGAGACGATCTGGGATCCGACCGTGCTCTTGGGCAGGATGGGGGGCGGCTTCTCTGTGGTTTTGTCCCTGCTCGCCCTGACCGTGGCGACCCTCTCGACCAACATCGCCGCGAACGTGGTCTCGCCCGCGAACGCGATGATCAACCTCGACCCACGCAGGATCAGCTTCCGCCTGGGGGGCTACGTGACGGCGGGCCTCGGCGTGGTGATCTTCCCCTGGAAGCTGCTCGAGAGCACCGACGGCTACATCTTCACCTGGTTGATGGGCTACTCGGCGCTGCTCGGGCCGATTGGTGGGATCCTGATCATCGACTACTTCCTGCTGCGCCGGACCGAGCTCGACCTCGAGGGTCTGTACCAGCGAAATGGTCCCTATCGCTATTGGCGAGGCTTCAACCCGGCGGCGATGATCGCCCTGTTCATCGCCGTGTTGCCCAACGTGCCGGGTTTCATCCACGCCGCGGGCATCGTCGATCGGGTCGCGCCGGTTTGGGACCAAATCTACAACTACGCGTGGTTCGTGGGCTTCCTGCTTGGTGGGTGCCTGTACTTGGCGCTCATGAAGGTGCTGAAGTTCGGGCCACACAAGACCGCAGTCACGCCAGACTGAGACCAGAGACGAGAACGACATGAGTGAGATCCTTGGAGCCTTCAAAGCCGACAGCTACGCCTTCCTCAAAGCGCCCCCAGCCCAGAACTTGATAGGTGGGCAGTGGTGTCCATCGAGCTCGGCGGCGGCGGACCCGGTCATCAATCCACGCCACGGTGAGGCGATGAGCAGCGTGCCGATGTCGGTAGCCGAGGACGTGGACGCCGCGGTCGCGGCCGCCACGAAGGCCTACCCGGCCTGGAAGGCCTGGCCCATGCGGGAGCGGGCCCTGGTTTTTTATCGACTCCGTGCACTGTTGGAGAGCGAGCGCGAGTCCCTGGCCTGGCTGGTCTCCCACGAGAACGGGAAGATCTACAGTCAGGCCCTCGCCGAGGTCGACAAGGCCATCGAGTGTGTCGAGTTCGGCTGCGCCCTGCCCAACTTGGCCGCGGGGACGCAGCTCGACGTCTCGCGTGGTGTGAACTGTCAGATCAGCTATGAGCCCCGCGGGGTCGTGGCTGGGGTGACGCCCTTCAACTTCCCGCTCATGGTCCCGCTGTGGATGCTGCCGCAGGCGCTGGTGGCGGGGAACTGCTTCGTGCTCAAGCCCTCGGAGCAGGTCCCCCTGTCCATGATCCGCCTGGCCGAACTGTTCGCGCAGGCCGGCCTTCCCCCAGGGGTGCTCAACTTGGTGCATGGCGGACGCGCGGCCGTCGAAGCCCTCTGCGACCACCCCGATATCAGGGCCTTCGCCTTTGTCGGGTCTACGCCGGTCGCCAAGGCCGTCTACGGCCGCTCGGCGACGACGGGCAAGGTCGCCCTGTGCCTGGGCGGGGCAAAAAACCATCTCATCGTCGTTCCGGATGCCGATGTGGAGCTGACCGCGGAGAACGTGGTCGCGTCGTTCACGGGCTGTTCGGGCCAGCGCTGCATGGCGGCCGCGAACTTGGTCGCGGTCGGCGATGTCGACCACATCATCGCCGCGATCGTGGAAAAGGCAGGGAGGCTGGTCCCCGGGAGGGATCACGGCGCCCTGACCAATGCGTCGAGCATCGACCGGATCCGTGGATACATCGATCGGGCCGAGGCCGGCGGCGCGAAGGTGCTGGTCGATGGACGCGACAAGCGGGGCGAGGAAGCCGGGGGCTACTGGATGGGCGCGACCGTCATCGATGGAGTACAGGCGGACAGCCCGGCGGCACGAGACGAGATTTTTGGACCGGTGTTGAGCATCGTTCGGGTCCCGACGCTCGAGGCCGCGCTCACGCTCGAGGCGGGGAGCCCCTTCGGCAACGCGAGCTCCATCTACACGACCTCCGGACACGTCGCGCGAGAGGTCATGAACCGGGTCGAGGCGGGGATGTGTGGGGTCAACATCGGCGTGCCCGTACCCCGAGAGCCCTTCGGATTCGGCGGGTGGAACGACTCCAAGTTCGGCCACGGCAACATCACGGGTTGGGACGGGTTTCGGTTCTGGACCCGCCCGCGCAAGGTGACCAGCAAGTGGGCCCTACAGAAAGATTCGAACTGGATGAGCTGAGCGCCGCACCGCGCCGCCGCCCTCTAAGAGCACGGAGAATCCTATGACGATGACCGCCGAAGAGATGATCTCGACCTGTCTGGAGCACACCATGTTTTCATGGGCAGCGACCGGCAAGGTCGACCCACTGCCGATCGCCCGCGCCGAGGGGGTGTACATGTACACCCCGCAGGGACGGCGTATCCTCGACTTCAACAGCCAGTTGATGTCGGTCAACATCGGCCACAGCCACCCCAAAATGGTGGCCGCGATCAAGGAGGCCGCCGAGGGGCTCATGTATGTGTTCCCTGGGGCGGCTACCGAATCTAGGGCCCGGCTCTCCAAGCGCCTGGCGCAGCTTTGCCCAGGCGACATCGACACCTTCTTTTTCACGCTCAGCGGCGCCGAGTCGAACGAGAACGCGATCAAGGCCGCGCGCTTGTTCACGGGTCGGAGCAAGATCCTGTCGAGCTATCGCAGCTACCACGGGGCGACCAACGCCTGCATGCAGCTCACGGGAGACCCCCGTCGCATGCACAGCGAGCCCGGTGGTCCAGGCTTTGTCCATGTGATGCCGCCGTGGCCCTATCAATACGACTTTGGTGCCGACGAAGAGACGATCACCGCAAACCACCTTCGCTACCTCGACGAGGTGATCATGTACGAGGGTCCAGAGACGATCGCGGCGATGTTCGTCGAGACGATCACCGGCACCAATGGGATCCTCGCCCCGCCCAAGGGCTGGCTGCCTCAGCTGCACGCCCTGCTCGAGGGGCACGGCATCTTGTTGGTCTGTGACGAGGTCATGTGTGGCTGGGGGCGCACGGGCAAGCTGTTCGCGGTCGACCACTATGGCGTAGTCCCCGATATCCTGACCATGGCGAAGGGGCTGACCAGCTCCTATGTCCCGCTCGGGGCCATGGGGGTGCGTCGCAAGATTGCAGATCACTTTCGCGACAACGTGTTCTGGGGTGGGTTGACCTACAACGCCCACGCCTTCGCTTGCTCGGTCGCGCTCGCGGCGGTCGATGTGTTGGTCGAGGAAGGGATGGTCGAGAACGCGGCCACACTCGGTCTCGTGATGCGTGAAGAGATGGACCGGCTGACCGCCAAGCACCCCTCTGTCCGCGAGGGGCGCTGCATCGGTCTGTTCGGGATGATCGACGTGCAAAAGAACAGCGCAGGGGACTCGATCGCCCCCTACAACGGCACCCACCCGGCGATGGGGAAGCTCGCCCAGTTCTTTCGTGACGAGGGTCTGTTCACCTTTGTTCGCTGGGGGAGCTTCATGTGCAATCCGCCCCTGTGCATCACCAAGGACCAGCTCCTCGAGGGCTTCGAGATCATCGATCGTGGGCTCGAGATCTGTGACGAGGTGTTCGAGGGCTAGCAGCCCGCGGGAGCAATCCAGACCATCGGTTCTTGATCGTCCGCTTGGCGGCGGACCTGATCCCCGATCCTCAGTAGGTGGCCCGCCCCGCACGCGAGCAATTGGCGTGTGTCGGCGGCTTGGGCCAAACTCCTGAGGTGGACACGCGCCTCTCCAAAGTCGAAGCGCTGCAACATCCGGGTTGGGGCCTGGGCCAGTTTCGGCGTCGCTCGGTGCGGCGCAAGACCCTGGTCGGCGCGGCCGGCACAGGTCTGCTCGCTCTCGTCGCCACGGTTGGGATGGGGTGTGCGACGCCGGGCTACTGGACGGACTACACCTCGGTCTCGGTGGGGACGGCGAACCACGGTCGCATCCATCGACCGGTCCAGATGCCCAAGCGCGGCCGCGGGTACAAGGTCCCCGGGACCTGGCGTGAGCGGGGCAATCAATGGGGGACAGAGGAACTCGTCGGGACCATCGAGCGTGCCGCGGCCAAGGTCCGGGAGCGGCGCCGGGTGACCTTGGGGGTGGCAGACCTCTCGCCCAAACGTGGGGGAGATACGATCTGGCACGCCAGCCACCAGAGCGGCCGAGACGTCGACCTCATCTTTTACGCGGTCGATGAGAACGGGCGCTCCCTGCCTCCGCCCGAGGTCGAGATGGTCCACTTCGATGGCAAGGGGGAGCCCTTCATCCCCAAACATATGCAGGAGACCGGCTACGAGGAGCCTACCTGGGCCGTCCGTCGCTTCGACGTCCCACGGAACTGGGCCTTGGTCGAGGCGCTGCTCTCCGACAGCGGCGCCCGAGTGCAGTGGATCTTCGTCAGCAACAAGTTGCGCTCGAGGTTGCTGAGCTGGGCCGTGAGCCACGACCGGCCGACCTGGGTAGTCGAATACGCGCGCGCGGTGATGCGCCAGCCTGGCGCCGGTGCACCTCACGACGACCACTTTCACCTGCGCCTCTACTGCTCGCGCGGCGACCGTTGGCTGGGCTGCGAGGACACCGGCCCAATCTGGCAACACGAGAAGAAGACCTACAAGTACGGGGGACCCGAGCGCTACAACCCGGCGTTGACCCAGGCTTTGTTCTCACGACCCATGTTCTTTCTGAACGGATAGGGGCGAGGAGAAGGCCGGTTGGCGTTGGCTCTGGCTCGAAACAGGTGCAAGGCGGGCTGGCTCGGGCCGATACCCAGGCGTGGCTGCCCTCATCGCTTCCCCCGTCTCGGCGAAGTCGCGCTATCGCGCCTGCCGTCGACGCAGGGCCATTGACATCTCGGACCTTCGAACGCGAGTCTACCGGTCCTTGCGTCGCCTTGGAGAATACGAGCTGCTCCGAAAGATCGGGGTTGGAGGTATGGCCGAGGTCTGGATGGGCCGGCGGGCGGCGATGGGCGGGGCCAGCAAGGCCGTGGCCGTCAAGCTCCTGGCCCGCGACATGATCGACGATCCCGACTACCGGGAGATGTTCATCGACGAGGCCCGCCTCTCCATGCTCCTGACTCACTCGAATGTGGTTCAGGTCTTCGATGTGGGGGAGGCGGACGGCGAGATCTACATGGTCATGGAGTGGATCGACGGGCTCAACCTGTCCGAGCTCACTCGCAAGCTCAAGGGTGAGGGCACAACGGTCGACTACGCAACCGCGGCCCACGTGATCGGAGAGGTCCTTCGTGGCCTCAACTACGCCCACGGTCTCCACCACGACGGCAGCGAGTCGACGATCGTCCACCGCGACGTCTCGCCTCAAAACGTGCTGCTCTCGGTCTCGGGGGAGGTCAAACTCGCCGATTTTGGGGTTGCCCGCCTGGCCAGCGAAGAGACCTCCGGGATGCATGTGAAAGGCAAGCTCCGCTATATGGCGCCCGAGCAGCTGCGCGGGCGCTCCCGGGAGCCCTCCGTGGACCTCTACGCCGTGGGGGCGATGTTCCACGAGCTGATCGTCGGTGAGAAATTTCGCCGGGTTCGAGACGAGGGCGACCTCTACTCCATGGTCCTCTCAGGGGAGTATCAGCCGCTCCCGAGCGAGGTCCCGCCGCTGCTCGCCCGCCTGTGCGAGGACCTGCTCGAGCCCGATCCAAAGGTGCGCCTCTCGACCGCCGCCGAAGCGCTCGAACGACTTTCGGCCTGGCCCGGCTACCGAAACCGGTCTCTCGAGATCGGTCGGCAAGTCAGGCGTTGGGTCGGCGTCACCGCGCCGCGCTCGGGGATCGAGAGCACGGTCGCCAGGGAAGCCACAGAGGTCCCCGACACTCAGCGCGAGACTGTGCCCGTCGGTGGCGGTGCGACGGCGGCCATGGATCCGACGACGCAGCTCAAGGATACCCGCGCGGTCCCCGAGACACGGACCTGGCAAGGGACGAGAGAACAGGGCGAGTCTCCGACAGCCCCGAACATGCCGGCCGCCAGCGCGGAGACCTCTCGGGGCATGCGGATGTGGATGGTGCTCATGAGCCTCGCCGCGGTGTTCGCCCTGTGTTTTGGCGTGCTGGGGTTGGGGTTCGGGATGGGCTGGTGGGGTGGCGAGAAGGCGTCGACCCAGGCCGCGAATGCGAGAGGGACGAGTGAGCCGACCGCGCGCTCTCCTGAACCGAGTGGTGACAGGGCAGCCGTCGACGACAGCTCGGGCGTGCGTGGGGGACCGAGTGGCGGCGGCGCAGTCGAGAGTCCGAGCGGCGCGGTCGAGAGTCCGAGCGGCGCAGTCGCGAGTGGCGGCGGCGCAGTCGACACTCCGAACGGCGAAAGTGATGGTGGCGTCGAAGAGAGCGCCGAAGCTCCGGGAGCTCCGGCGGAGGAGAGTCCGAGCGTGAAACGCGGGACGGAGAAGAAGAGCGGGACGGGTGGCGAGCTCAAGGCACTCAAGCCAGCGACCGTCCAGTTCTTTACAGGTGACTTCCTGTTCGTCTACATCAAGGTCGCGGGCACGGTGATCGCGCTCGAGCCCACGAAGAGGCTGAAGGTCAAGCCTGGCGTTCACCGCGTGTACTTTCGGATCAGCGAGGATGAGAACTGGCGCAGGTCTGAGACCATCAACCTCGGCGCAGGTCGACGCTACGAAGTCCGCATGAAGAAGCCTGCGGGTTTGACGCTGAAAAGGTTGTAGCCGAGCCACGCTCGATGGAGGCCTCCACAGCTCAGCTGCGGAGGCTTTGTTATTGGTTTTGTAATCCAGGATTCGTTTAATTCCGGATCCGATGTGTGAGCATTCACGATCGGGGTGTATGCAATAGGCGTTTCTGTTCAGTGTCCTCGTGATCTACTCGAGAGATCGAGTCGGAGGTCCATGATCTCTTGAAACGATCGCCGTAGAGGCCGAAAGCTAGAGTTGACTTGACTTTTGTACAGTCCCGAATTGTGTCGATATCGTCGTTCTATCCCAGTTCTATAGCTGCTGCTCGAATACGGCCCTGAGATGATGTTCAGGTTCGCGCGGTCCTTTCGCATCAAAATCATCCCAAAATTTGAGTGATCCAAGAGAAAGTGCTTCCTTGACTCCACTGAATAGAGTAGCTTCAGTCGCCGACAAGGACATCTAATTCATACTAGATTCCGACTGAACGATTGCGATCGACATCGACGCTCATCCACTCTTCTCCTCGCGCCAGTCTCCTCCCGCGCATCTCCCCGCTCCCTCGAACGCACGATCACGGCCATGGCCACAGCCACCGCATTGTCTGAAGCACAGCTCCGCGAGATCGAAGCTGCCAACGCCACCGGGCTGAGCTCGCAAGAGCTCGTCCGCGTGTTCAGCGAGCGGAAGATTCGATTTTCAGAGGCGAACCTGCGTCGCTACGTCCAGCTGGGGCTCGTGCCACGCTCGCACCGCATCGGCCAAAAAGGGATGCACCAGGGATCTCGGGGTGTGTACCCAGTCCGCGCGGTTCGACGGATCAACCTGATCAAGAAGTTGATGGCCGAGCGCTACACGCTCGAAGAGATCCAAGACAAGTTCCTCGCCTTCAAAGACGACATCGAGACCCTCGATGAGGCGAGCGGCAAGTTGGTCCGAGGTTTCGAGCGCAAGCTCGGTGAGCTCCCCTCGAGTTCCCGCCGCGAGCGCCTGTTCGGGGAGCTCGCCGCAGTCAAACGGGCGGCCGCAGAGCTGCTCGAGGCCGTCCATCGCCTCGAAAAATTACTGATTCCCGCCGGCGGCATGCGCCGGCCACGAGGGGGCGGCGTCGCCGGTCCCACCGAGCTCCTCTGAGCACTTCGCCGACTTCCAATCATCTTAGACTCACCGCCTGTTTTGGAGAGGTCCGCGCTGTTCAGCGCGGAGCCCGAGCTCCCTGCGGCCTCTGATTGACCTGCACTCCGACCTGCACTCCGACCTCGCCCTCCGACTCCGACTCCGACCCCGATTCCGATTTCGCCCGCACCCGAGAGACGACCATGCTTCACACCGACCCGACCCCGACCCCGACTTCGACCCCCATGCTCATGGCCGCGCCCGCGATCGTCCCGATGCCCATGGCCGCGCCCGCGATCGTCCCGATCGTTGCCGCCGAGGGCGACCGTGTTCCGCCCATCAAGCGGCGCGCACGAGCCAAGACCATCGCCATGAAGCGGCTGACCAAAGAGGAGCTGCGGATCGGCGCGCTCCTCTACCCGGAGAAGACCTACTGGCGGCCGGCGACCCGCGGCGAGTGTGCCAACGTCTCTCGTCCTTGCCCCTACGTGAGCTGCAAGTACCACCTCTACATCGATGTCAACCCACGCACGGGCAGCATCAAGATCAACTTCCCGGATCGGGAAGTGTGGGAGCTCGACAACTCCTGCGCCCTCGATGTGTCCGGACAGGGCGGCATCACGCTGGAGGAGGTCGGCGACATCCTCAACCTGACCCGCGAGCGCATCCGTCAGGTCGAGGTCCGCGGGCTCTTGAAGCTCAAGGAGGCCGGTGGCCACGAGCTGATGAGCTACCTGATGAAGGACTAGCGACGACCAGTATGAAGGCCTGTCGCCTTCATGCTGGTCGCGGCTCTGACGGGAATCGGAGGAGTCGGTGCGACATCAAGAAGTGCTCTTCGCGCGGGTCTGCAGGGAGCGTTGAGAAGCGGCGGAGGGGGAGCAAGGGGCGCTCCGTTCGGCCGCTTTTTCGTGGTTTGGGTTCCAAGGGCGGGACGATCTCCATGTGAGCTTGGCCGGCGTTTGGTGCGCTGGACCGGCCCTTTGGTTTGAGAGCGAGTATGTGTCGCCAGGTGTGGGAGTGCGCTGGGTACTCGAGCCTATTTTGGGAGCGGGGGCTGTGGTACCGGGGCGCCGTGTCGACCCCTGCGCCCTTCCGTCGCGCGCTCGTCAGCGTCAGCGACAAGTCGAAACTCGACGTGCTCGCCGAGATCCTCATTGCCCACAAGGTCGAAGTGCTGTCGACCGGGGGTACCTACAAGGCTCTCCAAGCTCTAGGTGTGGCGACCGTGAAGGTCTCGGAGTTCACGGGCGCTCCCGAGATCCTCGGCGGTCGGGTCAAGACCTTGCATCCCAAGATCCACGGCGGGATCTTGGCTCTGCCGACGGAGGCCCACACGCGCGAGCTCGAGCTCCACGACATCGCGCCCATCGACCTCGTGGTCGTCAACCTCTATCCCTTCCGGGAGACGGTGGCCAAGCCGGGCTGCACCTTTGGCGACGCGATCGAGAATATCGACATCGGCGGTCCGACCATGGTCCGGGCGGCGGCGAAGAACTGGAACCGGGTCGCGGTGATCGTGGACCCCGAGGACTACGCGGGCCTCGGCGAAGTCTTGGCGGCCAGCGGCGGCCGCCTGCCGGAGACCTTCAGGCGCGCCATGGCCCGCAAGGCCTTCGAGCATACGGCGGCCTACGATGCCGCGATCGCCAGCTATCTGGTGGGCCACGACGATGCAGGGCAGGCTCTGGACGCGGGGGCCATTCCCCCGAGTCTGTACCTCTCGGGCGAGTCGGTGGCGACGCTGCGCTATGGCGAGAACCCGCATCAACAAGCTCGCTTCTTTCGGACCAGCTACGCCGCGGACGAGGCCACCGGCCTCGATCAGGCGCTGATCCACCAGGGTAAGGCGCTGAGCTACAACAACTTGCTGGACGCGGACGCGGCCCTGGGTCTCATCCGAGACCTCCACGCGGGCCTGCCCAGTGAGGGCAAGGCCGTCGCCGTGTTCAAACACCTCTCGCCCTGTGGTGCGGCCGTCGGTGGGCCCGACGACGCGCTGGCGGAGGTCTACCTCAAAGCGCGGGAGGCCGATGCAGAGAGCGCGTTTGGCGGGATCGTCTCCCTCACTCATGAGGTCGACGCTGAGGTCGCCAAGAGGCTGGTCGAGACTTTCCTCGAGGTCGTGCTCGCGCCGAGCTACTCGGAGGCGGCCCGCGAGATCCTCAAGAAGAAGAAGCGGCTGCGCCTGCTCGAGGTCCCCGACATGTTCGCGGCCCACAGCGGCCCGGCCTCGGTTCGCCTGCGCTCGGTCGCCGGCGGTGTGTTGATGCAGCGCGAAGACCTGATCGGAGTCTCGGCGGCGGAGGCCGACGCTCCGACTGCGCGGGCGCCGAGCCAGGGTGAACTCGCCAGCTTGGACCTCGCCCAGCGCGTCGCCAAGCACGTGCGCAGCAACGCGATCGTGCTGGTCAAAGATGGGGTCACGGTCGGCATCGGAGGCGGGCAGACCTCGCGGGTCGAAGCGGTGCGCCAGGCGATCCGCCGCGCGGGCGACCAGGCCAAGGGCGCCGTGTTGGCGTCGGACGCGTTTTTCCCCTTCCGCGACAGCATCGACGGCGCAGCTGCGGCCGGTGTCGTGGCGGTGATTCAACCGGGTGGCTCGATCAAGGACAAGGACGTGATCGCGGCCTGCGACGAGCACGGCTTGGCGATGGTCTGCACGGGCGAGCGCCACTTCAGGCACTGAGGATTTTATGACCAGCACGGCAACCTCGACGATCTTGATCCTCGGCGGCGGTGGGCGCGAGCACGCCCTGGCGTGGCGCTGCACCCATGAAGGGCACGCCGTCATCGCGGCCCCGGGCAACGACGGCATCGCCCGTCTGGACGGAGCCCGCTGTACGCCGATCTCGCTGGGCGACGGCGAGGGGGTGGTCGAGCTGGCCCTGCGTGAAGCGGTGGACCTGGTGATCGTCGGTCCGGAGGCCCCCCTGGTCGACGGACTGGCCGACCTGCTCCGAGCGGCCGGCGTAGCGACGATCGGCCCGGGTGCACGGGCGGCCGAGCTCGAGGGCAGCAAGTCGTTGGCGAAGGCCTTCATGGTCGCCCACCGCATCCCCACGGCGCGCCACGTGACGGTTCGGGATCTCGAGTCGGGCCTCGCCGCGCTGGCGGATTTCGATGCTCCCCCTGTGGTCAAGGCCAGCGGATTGGCAGCGGGCAAGGGAGTGACCGTGGCCGAGACCAAGGCCGAGGCCGAGGCCGCGCTGCGCGAGTGCCTGGAGGGGGGCAGGTTCGGGGCTGCCGGTGCGGAGGTCGTGCTCGAGGAGCGTCTGTCGGGGGAGGAGGCCAGCTTCTTCGTGCTCACCGACGGTACCCACGCCGTGACCTTCGAGCCCTGCCAGGATCACAAGCGGATCGGTGACGGCGACACGGGCCCGAACACGGGGGGCATGGGTGCCTACTGTCCGGCTCCGATCGTGGATGCGGCCGTTCGCGCCAAGGTCATGAAGCGGATCGTCGGACCGACCTTGGCCGGGTTGCGCGAGGAAGGCCGTCCGTTTGTGGGGGTGCTCTTCGTGGGCCTCATGATCGACGCGGGGGAGCCCAGCGTGGTCGAGTACAACGTCCGCTTCGGCGACCCGGAGGTCCAGCCGCTCATGTTGGGGCTGGAGGTGGACCTGGTGCCCCAGCTGCTCGCTGCCGCGAACGGGGAGCTCCGCGACGGGCACCTCCCGGGGGCCCCTGCGGCGACTGTGGTGTTGGCCTCGGCCGGCTACCCGGAGACCTCGACCAAGGGGGTGCCCATCGAGGGACTCGAGGCGGCCATGGCGAGTGCGCGGGCGAGCTCGGGACAGGCCATTTTTCATGCCGGGACCGGGCTCGAAGGGGAGGTCTGGGAGACCAGGGGAGGGCGCGTGATCGGCGTGTGTGCGAGCGGCGAAGGACTGGACGAGGCGCTCTCGAAGGCCTACGCGCTGCTCGCTGAGATCGGGCTCGAGGGTGGTCAGTACCGGCGGGACATCGGGTCTCGCGCGGGCTTTGATCTCGGGTCCGGCCCTGGGTCTGGCCCTGGGTCTGGGCGCACGCCCGAAGACTGAGGGCTTTGCGGCCCGCCCACGGCGCGGTATAGGGGTCCGATGGCCAAGATCCGCGCGTTCTCAGGGCTGCGTTATGACTTGCCGCGGGCGGGAGACCCCGCCGACCTGCTGGCGCCGCCCTACGATGTGATCGACGCGAGCCGGCGGGCCGCGCTCGCCGGGCGCTCGGCACACAACTGCGTGCGGGTGATCCTCCCAGAGTCGGACGACGACGCTCCCCTGGCCAAATACCGGGCGGGGGCGGCCGCCTTCGAGACGCTCATGTCCGAGGTCCTCGTCCGCGATGTCGAGCCCAGCTACTACGTCTACCACCAGCGCTTCGAGTCTGAAGGCCGAACCTACGTCCGCAAGGGCTTTGTGGGTCTGGTCGAGCTGACCCACTTCGGGGCGGGTCCGGTCCTGCCCCACGAGCGAACGCTCTCGGGACCCAAGCAAGACCGACTCGAGCTCATGCGGGCCTGCGACGCCCACCTCGAGCTCGTGTTCGGCCTGTTCAGCGATCCCCGCCGGCGCTGGGAGGCGGCGCTCGAGCCCGCGCTGGGGGAGCCCGTGATGGCGGTCGAGTGGGACGGGGTCGGACATACCTTGTGGCGGGTCGACGATCCGGCCGCCTGCGCGGGGCTCGAGGCGGTGGTGGCCGACAGCGACATCTACATCGCCGACGGCCACCACCGCTACGAGACCATGTGCAGCTTCAGCGATGAGCTCGTAGCGGCGGGCCGGGGCGAGGCGGTGAAGTGGGGGATGATCTACCTGAGCAACCTCGACGACGAGGGGCTCGTGGTCTTGCCCACCCACCGGCTCGTGCATGGGCTCGAGCATGGGCTTCGGCTTGGGGGGGGCATCGACCTGTCCGCGATCACGGCCTCGGTCGGTCCTTACTTCGACCTGGAGACGGTCGCGCTGCCGGACACGGCCCCGGCCATGCGCGAGCGAATCATGCAGGCCAGCCGTGACGCCGGTGGACGGGCGGCCTTTGGGCTGACGCTGCCGGGATCCGGGGAGCTGAGCCTGTTGACCTTGAAGGCCGATTTCGACCCGGCCGCCGCGGGCTTGGGCGAGCTGCCCAGCGCGCTCCAGCACCTCGATGTGGTCCTGCTCCATGAGCTCGTGCTGGAGCGGGCGCTCGGCATCACCAAGGCCGCCCAGGCCGCAAAGACCAACCTCCGCTACTACAAGTCGACGGAGGCCGCGTTCGAGGTCGCCCAGAGTGGGGTAGGGGATACGCAGCTGGTCTGTCTCATGAACGCGACTCCGGTTCGAGATGTGGTCGCGGTGTGTGACAGCGGCCAGGTGATGCCGCAAAAGAGCACGTTTTTCTACCCGAAGATCCCCACCGGGCTGGTGTTCCACACGATCAACGCGAAGCGCGAGGGGTGAGGCCGATGGCACGCAGGCCAGCCAAGTCAGCCGGGGATGCTCGGTCTTCGCAGGTGTCGAGGTCAGCCGAAGGTGGTGCCTCGGCGACCTCGGCGACTTCGATCATCGACGCCAGCGTCTACAGTCCGCTTCCGATCGGCGCGCGCGACCTGCTGCCAGAGACCACGCGTCGCCGCCGGGCCGTCAGCGGACGCTTGGTCTCGACCTTCGAGCGCTGGGGCTACCGAGAGGTCACGCCCCCGCTCATCGAGTACTTCGAGGTCTTGGGTCGGGGGCTGGGTGCCGACGAGGCGGAGCGCTGTGTCCGTTTCATCGAGGCGGGCACGGGCGAGCTCGTCAGCCTGCGCTCGGACGTGACGCCGCAGATCGCCCGCATGGTGGCCCAGCGTGTCGGGGGCTCCGTCGGGGCCGGTGAGGCCCTACGTCTATGTTACGCCGCGACCTTGGTCCGGCTCCCGAGCGGCCGCGACGATCGGGCCCAGCGCGACCAGGTCGGTATCGAGTATGTCGGTGAAGACGAGCCGGTCGCCGACGCGGAGCTCGTGGGTTTGGCTCACGAGGCGCTGGTCGGGCTCGGGCTCGAGGGGCACCGCTTCGACCTCGCACACACGGCGGTCGTCCGCGAGGTGTTCGCCCACCTCGGCCTGTCCCCTCAGTCGGCCCTGGGCCGGGACCTGCTGGCGAGCTTGGCACGCAAGGATCGGGGGAGCATCGTCGCGCTCCTGCGTGGCGCCGGCTGGTCGGGCTCGGAGGTCGAGGCCGTGGCCTCGCTGTGTGAGCTCCACGGTCCCCCGAGCTTGCTGCCCAAGGCCCGGAGGCGGCTCGCCGCGGTCGGGGCGGGGGGCGCGGTCGATCGGCTCCGGGCGATCGTCGAGACGGTGGCCCGCGAGTATCCCGAGGCTGTCGATCGGATTATGGTCGACCTCGGTGAAGTTCGGGGCTTCGACTACTACACGGGCATGCGAATGCGGGTGTGGTCGCCGGGCGCCAGCGAGCCGATCGTCCGTGGAGGACGCTACAACGACATGTTGGCCCGCTATGGCGCCGACATGCCCGCGACCGGCTTCGCGGTCGACCTCGACGCCCTCGAGGAAGCCCTGATCGCCGGGGGCGCGGAGGTCGTGGGCGAGCGGCAGGCGTCGGCGCGCCTGGTCGCTACGGCGCCGGGGCGCTGCACCAGGGCCGGTGCGGCCCAGCTGCGGGCGGCCGCGGTCGCCGAGGCTCGGGACGCCCGACGTCGGGGGCTGCGGGCCTGGATCGACGCTGATTTGGGGCTGGAGGCCGCCCAGGCGACGGCCGAGCGGCGTGGGGCCGAGCGCCTGACATGGTTCGAGATTCGAGGTCGCGCCCGCGCGGCCCAGCTCGTGCGTGAGCGTTGGCGTCGAGGCGCCAAGGGCTGGCGGCGAGAGTCCAGGAAATAGGAAGAGTAAGTATGCGCACCCGTTCAGAGTTCCACGAGCCCACGCGCCCACAGGCGCGCCCCCAGGTCGAGTCACGAGGAGGGCGGCGATCATGAGTACACTGGTCGTGGTCGGTGCCCAGTGGGGCGACGAGGGCAAAGGGAAAATCGTCGATGTGATCGCGGCCGAGGCCGACTTGGTCGCGCGCTTCGCCGGGGGCAACAACGCCGGTCACACCCTGGTCGTGGAGGGCAAGAAGATCGTCACCCACCTGGTTCCTTCAGGGTGCACCTACCCCGGGACCCGCTGCCTCCTGGGGGCGGGGATGGTCATCGACCCGGAGGTCTTCCTCGAGGAGATCGATGCCATCAAGGCCCACGGTTTTCTGCAGGGAGACGAGCTGCGTGTGTCTCTCGACGCTCACGTGATCTTTCCGTACCACCGGGATCTCGACGGCCTGCGCGAGGATGCAGCGGCGGGCCAGACCATCGGGACGACCCGGCGGGGGATCGGTCCAGCCTACGAGGCCAAGGTCGGCCGGCGCGGTGTTCGGGTTCGGGATTTGCTGGACGAAGCCCGACTCCGGGAGCGCCTCGAGTACAACAAGCGCGCGCTCGAGCCCGAGTTCGCCCGCCTCGGTCGGGCCCGCAAGATCGACGTGGACGCGCTGTGCAAGACGGTCGCCCAGTGGCTGGGCTGGCTCGAGCCCATGGTCTGCGACGCGGGAGCCGAGGTCCTCGACGCCATCGACGCCGGCAAGCGGGTGCTCTTCGAGGGGGCCCAAGGGGCGCTGCTCGACGTCGACCACGGCACCTATCCCTACGTGACCTCGAGCTCGACGATGGCCGGAGGCGTGTGTACGGGGATCGGGATCGGCCCGACCCTCATCGACAATGTCTGGGGGATCACCAAGGCGTACACGACCCGGGTCGGGGCAGGTCCGTTCCCGACCAAGCTCGAGGGTCCTGTCGGCGACGCGCTGCGGGCCGCCGGCGGAGAGTACGGAGCGACTACGGGTCGGCCCCGCGACTGCGGATGGCTGGACCTGCCCGCGCTCCGTTTCGCCGCCCGCCGCAACGGCTTGACCGGGTTGGTGGTCACCAAACTGGACGTGTTGGCCACACTCCCGGCAGTGGAGATCTGCACCCACTATCGAGATAATTGTGACCCGGGCCGCGACGGTTTCGACAATGCCGTACCCGTGTACGAGTCCATCGAGGGCTGGGGAGACCCGACTTGGGGTGAACGGGTGAGCAAGGCCGAGCGCCTGGAGGACCTGCCGACGCCCGTGCGTGGATTCCTCGATCGCATCAGCGAAGCGACGGGGGTCGCCATCACCATGGTCTCTGTGGGCGCGGACCGAACCCAGACCGTTCGTCTGCAGGACGCGTTTTGAGCCTGAATGCGCTGGGAACAAGGCATTTTGGGGAGCCTGGTCTCAGGGCCGGGTCCCAAGTCGCGCGTCTACCGTGTTGCGTTGACTCCGCAGGATCTCGAATTGCCGGTGTTTCTCATGTTGTTTGCACCGACTTGGTTCCATATACTGACGCCCCGCCCGCGCGCCTCGAGGATGGTCACCATGCCCAGCCCCTGGCGCTCGCGCTTCCCGACTCCATGAGGCCACGATTCAGGATCCCGACTTCGCGGCAGGCCCAGCGCCCCGCGGTGGTCTTGATCAAGGCCATCAGGGGCATCAGGGCCCCGCGACGAGTGGCAGCGTACGGGCAACATGATCTCACTCGAGACGGCCAGGCGATCGCGCCGACAGAGGATTTGTCATGAGAATCGAATGTGACAAGTGTGCAGCGAAGTACTCGATCGCGGATGAAAAGGTCCGCGGTAAGACCTTCAAAATTCGCTGTAAGAAATGCAGCAACGTCATCATCGTCCGGGACAAGGCGGCGGCAGCAGCCAGCGCCAGTGCTCCGGCGGCAGCAGCTGCGGCTGAAGAGCCGCCCGGCTGGCACTTGGCGATCGACGGAGAGACCGTCGGCCCGCTGCCGGAGGACGAGGTTCGTCGTCGCTACGATGCTGGACAGATCGACAAGTCGACCTCGGTCTGGCAGGAGGGCTTCGAAGACTGGTTGGAGCTCGGACAGATCGAGGCGTTTGCAAACTTGCCCGAGCCGGCTGCGGTGAGTGGTGCGGTCGCCGGTGCGGCTGCAGGCGCTGCCGTCGGTGCAGCTGCAGGATCTGCTGCATCTGCATCTGCATCATCGGATCCCTTCGCCAGCTCGGGCTCGGACGACGCGTTCGCGGCCGGCAGCGGTGAGTTCGGCGGCAGCGGTGGGTTCGGAGCCGAACCCGCGCAGCCCGCCCCGGCAGAGGAATCTCCGCGGGTCTCTTCGCTGACTGGTCAGCGCAACGAGAACTCGGTGCTGTTTTCTCTGGACAGCCTCAAGGCCATGGCCGGTGCACAGAGGCCGGCGTCGGCTGGGCCGGTTCGCACGGCTCCCTCGACCACGGCTCCGGCCTCCGAAGGCTCCGGACTCATCGATATCCGGGCCATGGGCGCGATGATGGATGCTCCAGTCGGCGGCCCGGGCCCGGGTGGGGCCGCCGAAGACGACGCGTTGCCGAGTTTCGGTGGCGGTGGTCTGGGCGGGCTCTCGGTCGAGCCCCTCGTGACGGATACCCCGGTGGTCGTCGCGGCGACGCCGCCTCCTCCTCAGCGCTCCAACGCGCCCATGTACATCCTGATCGCCCTGTTGCTGATCGGGCTGATCGGGCTGGGTGCCTTCGTCTTCCTCAAGGAAGACAAGACCAAGATCATCGAGCGCGAGGTCGCGGTCCCCGGGTCTGTCGACGACAAGGACGACGACGACGAGGGTGACAAAGACGACAAGGACGACGACGAAGAGTCGGGCGAAGAGTCGGGCGAAGAGTCGGAGACCGGGGCCGAGACGGGTACCGAGACGGGCGAGGTCCCAGCCACGACCGGCGGCAAGGGCGGCAAGGGCGGCAAGGGCGGCAAGGGCGGTAAGGGTGGCAAGGCCACCACGACCAGCGGTGGATCACCGACGACGACGACCTCCAGTTCCGGTTCCGGGTCGAGCGGTGGGAGCAAGCCCGACGTCGACGTCGATTGTCTGTTGAACCCGAAGCTGGCCAAGTGCGGCAAGGGTGGCAGCAGCAGCAGTGGCGGTGGAGGCAGCGACCCCGTGGATCCCAGCTTGCCCAAGAAACTCGGCACGGCCGAGATCAAAAAGGGCATCGAGGGCATCAAGGGAGCGGCCAAGACTTGTGGCTCCAAGCACAACGCCGCTGGCTCGAAGGTCGGGATCAAGTTCTCGGTCAAGGGCTCCACGGGCAAGGTCGTCTCGGCCAAGCCGGTCGGCGAGTTTGCGGGGACGCCGGTCGGATCTTGTGTCGCCGGAGCGGCCAAGAGCGCCAAGTTCCCGAAGTTCCAGGCTGCACAGCAGGGCTTCCAGTTCAACTTCCGCATCTGAGCGGCAGACCAACGACTGGTGATGGGCCGTTCTCCTTGGGGGACGGCCCGTCTCTAATTGATATCGGTTTTCTGGCTTCACTCAGCCCAGGGTCGCCCGGATCCGCGCGATCGCGTCGTCGATCGCGTCGTCGTCGATGCCCAGATGTACGACCAGACGGATCTCGTCGTACTTGTTGGGGTAGCAGAGCACCCCGACGTCGCGCAGCGGCCGACACGAGGCCTCCGCGTCTTGGCCCTCGTCGAGCTCGAGCATGAGCACGTTGGTCTGGGGCTCGACGGCCCGCCAGCAGGCGAGGTCGCGCAGGCCCACCCACAGCCGGTGGGCGCGGGTGTGGTCCTCACCCAAGCGCGGAAGGTTGTGGTCGAGGCCGTACATCGCGGCCGCCGCGAGCACCCCGGCTTGGCGCAGGGCACCACCAAAGGCGTGTCTCGAGTCGCGTGCGCGGGCGATGAAGTCGCCCTCACCGACGAGCATCGAGCCCACAGGGCAGCCGAGGCCCTTGCTGAAGCACACGCTCACGCTGTCGACAGCACACGCGTACTCGGCCATGGCGACCCCAGAGGCGACGTGGGCGTTCCACAGGCGGGCGCCATCGATGTGGATTTTGCGGCCGTGGAGGGAGGCGACCTCGGCGATGGCGTGAATCGAGTCGAGGGGCCATACGAGGCCGCCGGCGAGACCGAGGGTGTTCTCGATCCAGGTCAGGGCGACCCGCGGCCAGCCGCAGCTCTCCTCGCGGATGCGGCACTCGAGATCCGGGGCTTCGAAGCCCCGTCGTGTGCCGAGGCTCTCGACCTGCGCGCCTGAGAGTCGAGCGGCAGCCCCGGCCTCGTGAACCTGGACGTGGGCCTCTGCGACGCAGGCCACGACCTCGCCCGGTCGGGTGTGGGTATTGACCGCGAGCTGGTTGGCCATCGTCCCCGAGGGCACAAATACGGCCGCGGGTTTGCCGAGCAGGGCGGCCACCCGGGCCTCGAGGGCGTTGACGGTGGGGTCGTCTCCGTAGCAGTCGTCGCCCACGGGCGCGGCCGCCATGGCCTCGCGCATGCCGAGGCTGGGTTTGGAGACCGTGTCGCTGCGAAGGTCGATGTCCACGTCAGGGATCCTGGGCAGGGGGCAAGAGCGGCACGCCATTGTCGTCTTCGGGCTTGTCCTGCTCAGGCGGGGGCTCGGGGGTCGGTGGGGCCTTGGGCTGTCCACGCTCGGATCGAACCTTGGCAGCGAGGCCGTCGAGGAGGCTGTTGGGTAGATGCAGGGGCCCCGCGGCCGTGTTGATCTGGACACTCGCGCTGGGGCGCCCGGACACATCGACGGTAGCGAACATCTGGAGGCTCCCCGATCCCACCCCGCCCTCGGCGAGGGTGAACTCGAAGAGCAAGTAGCCCGACTCTTCGTCGCGGTCGGTGAGCTCGAAGCCCCGGTCGATGCGCAAGTAGCGGATCGCGGTGGTCCAGACCTGGTCGAGGGGGTAGCTCAGAATGCGTCGGTGCTCGAGCATGGCCAGGGGACCCGCGAGCATGGTGACACCGGCCTTCGATTCATGGGCGGGGACCACGGCGAGCACGAGCGCGATCGTAGCGAACTGGATCGTGCGGGTGATCTGATGGCCAGAAACGCGGGTTGCGTGTGGAGGGGGGGCTGTGTGGGCACGACCCGTGCGCGGCGAAGACATGGAACGACGCTAACGAGGGCTGGCGAAAGCGGCAAAATTCCGGCATTTTGTGTCCGAGCACATTCTCTTCGGTCGGCGCTCTGGGAGACCATCCCCAGCGAGCGTGCGTTCTGGCCGAAGTTCGTACTCTCGCATACTGCCCTGACTCCATGCGGATATGAGCGCGCGGTCCGATGTCAGGTCGGGGGTTCGATATCGCGTCAACAGCTACTGCGGCACCAGAGGTCCACCACACATGTCACGAGAAAATTCAGCCCTGATCGCCCTCGAAGAGCTCAAGAACCTCGAGGCCCAGCGAGTCCAGCAAGTCGCCGACGACGTGCTTCAAGAAGAAGAGTCCCGCCAGGCCGCTGCCGCCGAGGAAGAGCGAGCGCGCCGGGAAGAAGAGGAGCGGGTCCAGGCGGCCGAGCAGGCGCAGGCTCAGGCTGAGCAGGAGGAGACCGACCGCAAAGAGCGTGAGGAGCGGATTCGGGTCGCCGAGGCCGAGGCGCGCAGCCGAACCGAGCAAGAGGCGCGCCTGCGTGAGGAGCAGATGCGTCTCGACGCTCAGGTCAAGATGGCCGAGCGCAAGAAGACTCCGTACTGGCTCTACGCGACCGCGGGTGTCCTGACCCTGGGTCTGTTCGTCGGTGGCTATGCCCTGTGGCAAAACAAGATCGAGAACGAGAGGATCGCGGCTCAAAACGTCGAGCAAGACGAGCAGCTCAAGATCGAAAAGGAGGCCCGCGCGGTGGCCGAGGCCGAGACTGCGGCCCTCAAGAAGGAGCAGGAAGAGCTCAACAAGCGCGCCGAAGAGCTGGAGAAGAAGCTCGAGTCGGCGACCACCGAGGCGGAGCGCCAGGCCATCTTGGACGAGCAGAAGAAGCTCAAGCAAGACCAGGACTCGCTCGACACCAAGAAGAAGACCGGCGGCAAGAAGGGCGGCAAAACCAAGAAGAAGACCGGCAACAACTCGCCGGTCACGAGCCGCAAAGACGACGACAAGATCAAGCTCGGCGGTGGCAACGGAGATCCTCTCTCGCTCTAAACCCCCAAGGTCGTAGCGACCGACAGCGACGCCGGCTGTGCCGAGCCGAGCGGCACATCAAGAGCGCCGATGGGACTGACCCACCGGCGCTCTCGCATGCTTGGGACCCGTTCAAAACTGCTTGCGGCTGTCGGGGCAGCATGTTAGTTCCTCCGTCCCACAAGCATCACGGCGCGGTGGCCAAGTGGTAAGGCAGAGCTCTGCAAAAGCTCCATTCGCCGGTTCAAATCCGGCCCGTGCCTCAGTGAGACAGGACCCCTTGGGGTCCTGTCTTTTTGTAGGTGGTGTTCAGAGTGGCTGCTCTGCGAGCGCTGCTCGGGGCGCGCTGGGGAGCTCGTTCCACAGCAGGTACTGCTGGGCCATCTGGTACTCGAAGTCGCTCATCATGCCGGCCGCCACGACCTCTCGCATTGCCGCGAGACCGGCGTCGTGGCTGCCGCTGCGCCACTGTTGGAGGCCCGTGTAGAAGAGGGCCTCGGAGCGTCGGCGTGGGTCTCGGCCAGCGGCGGCGAGGAGGCCGGGGCTGTCGAGCTCACCCAGGCCATAACGCGCCAGCTCGCGGGCCCAGGCGTCCTCGCCGTTGTCAGAAGAGCCGTTCGAGGGCCCGTTGTCCGAAGGGTTGTCCGAGTCGGCGACGAAGGCCTGGAGGTAGGCCTCTGCGGCGGTCTTCGCTGCGGTCTTCTCGGTGTGCTCGCTGCGCGCGCCGAGGTCCAGGATCCACAGGGCGAAGTAGACTTGGAGGTCGCCGTCGGGGTCGCCGCTGAGGGTCGCGGCGAACATCTCCTGGGCCTGCTCGAGCTGTCCGTGTACGACCGCGAAGCTCAGCGCGTCGGCGTAGAGCTGGATGCCGCCACTCGCTTGGCTGTGGGCCTCACGGAAGTCCTGCATGGCGAGCTCCATCTCGCCGAGCTGGAAGAACACCATCGCACGTCGGCCCAGGAACTCCGCGCGCAGGTCGAGGTGGAGCCCGGGGTAGGCGAGCAAGGTGTTGACCTGGCTGAGGACCTCACGCAGGTGGGCGCGACTGGCCGCGTCGTCGCCGGCGAAGCGCTCGGTCTCGGCGAGCAAGAGACCGGCTTTGATCTGCCAGTCGTAACGCTCGAGCTGATCGGCGAAGGGGAGCCCAGGAATGCGTTGGAGGTGGTCCCGGGCCTCGTCGTAGTGCCCCTCGCGCAGGGCGATGGTGCCGAGCAGGGACAGGCCCAGGGGGTAGGGCTCAGCGACGACGGCCTCACGCAGGAGTCGCTCCGAGTCGTCGATGGCGCCGGCGTTGAAACGTGCGAGGGCGACGGTCATCCAGGCGACGGGGAGCCCGGGCCGGATCGGGCGCTGTGGCCAGGTCTGGCTGGCGCGCTGGTGGAAGTCGTCGACTTTGGCCAGCACGGTGTCGATCTCGGCCGGGGTGCCGCGGCGAACCTCGTCTTCGAGGGTGAGCTGATAGAGGCCCGCGAGCTCGGTCCAGGCTGCGTGTAGGTCGTCGCGGCTGGTCGCTCGGGTCCTGCTCTTCAAGGCCAGCTCATAGTGGACGACCGCGGCGGGACCGAGGCCGCGGGCGCGCAGGACCCGGCCTCGGGCGAGGTTGGCGGGGGCGTCGTCGGGGTCGTCACGCAACACCCGGCGGGCGAGGTTGTCGACGATCATCCAGCTCTGG
>Ga0256845_1000705_pt1 | contig 29712 bp, 23 predicted proteins | sample RiftiametaG_FD_189101 | JGI IMG/M metagenome (GOLD analysis project Ga0256845, IMG submission 189101) | Tube worm associated microbial communities from hydrothermal vent at the East Pacific Rise, Pacific Ocean - Riftia | ecosystem: Host-associated > Annelida > Integument > Unclassified ...
TGCTGTATATGTTCCTGTATTGGCAATTCAATTGCTGTGTGTGTTTCAAAATAAAAGATTGACGGCATATAGTTGCCATGTTATAAACGCGGTCGAATGCTGAATTACCAAATATGGTGTACGAATACCATGATTGGTAATACAAACACATTCAGTTTATCCAACATGATTCTCATGTATATATTATTCAATCAAGGAGGCCAGTAATGGCAATAAAAATCGGTATTAATGGATTTGGACGTATCGGGCGGAATGTATTAAAGATTGCAATGGCAGATACATCAAAAGGTATTGAAATTGCACATATCAATGATTTAACCGATGCAAAAACACTTGCACACTTGTTAAAATATGATTCTGTCAGCGGTCGTTTTAATGGTACGGTTGAAGCAAAAGATAATGCTATCGTTGTCAACGGCAAAGAAATTTCCATTTCTGCAGTAAAGAATCCTGCGGAAATCGGCTGGGGAGACAAGGGTGTTGATATCGTTGTTGAATCAACCGGGGTTTTCCGTACTCGTGAAAAGATCTCATTGCATTTTGAAGCAGGAGCAAAAAAAGTTCTTCTTACAGTTCCCGCAAAAGACGAAATTGATGGCACTATCGTTCTTGGTGTTAATGATGATGTTTTAACACCGGATATGAAAATTGTTTCAAACGCCAGTTGTACAACCAATTGTCTCGCACCGGTTGCAAAAATACTGAATGATACTTTTGGTATTGTTAACGGTATTATGACAACAGTTCATGCGTATACAAATGATCAAAATGTTCTTGATATGCCGCATAGTGACCTTCGTCGTGCTCGTGCTGCGGCAGTTAATATTATTCCGACAACAACCGGTGCTGCGAAAGCAGTCGGGAAAGTTATTCCTGACCTGAACGGAAAACTCAATGGTATTGCTATGCGGGTTCCGGTCAAAAATGCGTCTGTTGTTGACCTTGTTGTCAATCTTAACAAAGCAGCAAGTGTTGATGATATCAATGCAGCAGTGAAAAAAGCAGCTGATGGCCCAATGAAAGGGATTCTTGAATATACTGAAGACCCGATTGTTTCAAGCGATATTATCGGTAATCAATACAGCTCAATATTTGATGCAACTATGACAATGACGATCGGCGAAAAGATGGTTAAAATTGTCAGTTGGTATGATAATGAGTGGGGTTATTCTAACCGTGTTGTTGATCTGCTCGGAAAAATTGGTTAATCAGTATTAAACAAATACCCTACTCGAAGGAGCCGGTATGAATAAAAAAACGGTGAAGGATGTCAACCTTAACGGTAAAAAAGTTATAATACGGGTGGACTTTAATGTACCGTTGGATGCCAATGGTGCAATAACAGATGATACACGTATTCAGGCAGCATTACCGACAATACAATATATATTGGAACAAGGTGCCTCACTTATTATAATGAGTCATCTTGGCAGACCGAAAGGTGAGGCAAAACCTGAATTCAGCTTAAAACCATGTGCTGTTCGATTAGGTGAATTACTTGATAATGAAGTGCATTTCATCAATGATTGTATCGGTGCTGAGGTTGAAAAAGCTGCAGCGGAATTACAGCCCGGTGATGTGCTTATGCTGGAAAACACTCGTTTCCATAACGAAGAGAAAAAGAACGATGATGAGTTTTCAAAGAAACTTGCGTCTTTAGCAGATGTGTATGTTAATGATGCATTCGGCTCGGCGCATAGAGCACATGCATCGACAGAAGGAATAACGAAGTATGCCGCGGTGAGTGTTGCCGGTTTCCTTTTGGAAAAAGAAATACAGTATCTTGCCAATACTCTTGCTTCTCCTGAAAAGCCGTTTGTGGTTATTGTCGGAGGTGCGAAAGTATCAAGTAAACTCAATGTTTTTCAGAACCTACTCGATAAAGTTGACTGCTTTTTGGTTGCAGGCGGTATGGCGTATACATTTTTGAAATCAAAAGGACTTCCTATCGGGCGCTCATTAATTGAGACGGAAATGGAAGTTGATGCTTTTAATATCATGAAAGAAGCTCATGCAAAAGAAGTTGATTTTCGATTGCCGCTTGATCATGTTGTTGTTGAGGAAATCAAAGACGATGCAAAGCTGAATATCGTTGGACTGAATGGTATTCAGGATAATCAGGCAGCTGTTGATATTGGACCGAAAACAATTGCAGATTTTAAAAAAGTTATTGCCAAAGCAAAAACCATTGTCTGGAATGGTCCGATGGGTATTTTTGAGATTGATAATTTCGCGAAAGGTACATTTGAAGTAGCGAAAGCACTTGCCGCATCTAAAGCAAAAACCATTGTCGGCGGTGGTGATAGTGTTGCGGCATTAAAAAAAGCCGGACTAACTGATAAAATTACCCATGTATCAACCGGCGGGGGCGCAAGTCTTGAAATGTTGGAAGGAAAATTACTTCCCGGTCTTGCCGCTCTTGATGATAAATAGAAACACAAGGAGTTGAAAATGCGTAAACCGTTTCTTGCTGGAAACTGGAAAATGAATATGACTGTCTCTGATGCACTGGATATGGTAAAAGTGCTGAAAGAGCAGGTTGCGGATGTTCAGGATCGTGATATTGCGCTGTGTCCGAATTTCACGGTTATTTATCCGCTTGCAGAAGCATGCAAAGGCAGTCCTATTGCCGTTGGTGCACAAAATATCTATTGGGAAGCAAAAGGCGCTTTTACCGGAGAGACATCTGCGGATATGCTGAAAGCTGCCGGAGCGACCTATGTTATTATCGGACATAGTGAACGTCGTCAATATTTCGGTGAAACGAATGAGACGGTCAATAAGCGTATTAAATGTGCGTTATCGAATGGTTTGAAGGTCATTATGTGTTGCGGTGAAGTGCTTGAAGAGCGTGAAGCCGGAAATGCCGAATCGGTTGTAAAAGATCATCTGAATGGTGGTCTTGCAGGGTTAAGTAAAAGCGATTTTGATGCTATTACTATTGCCTATGAGCCGGTATGGGCTATTGGAACCGGTAAGACAGCAACGCCGGATGATGCGGATGCCATGCATGCGTTTATTCGAAGTGAGCTTGAAGCGATGTTTGATAAGGATGTTGCTGAGAAAACCCGTATTCAATATGGCGGTTCGGTTAAACCGAGCAATGTTGATGAGCTGATGGCAAAACCGAATATTGATGGGGCGTTAGTTGGCGGTGCAAGCTTGAAAGCAGAAGATTTTGCACGGATCATTACATTTAAAGCATAAGAACATACATTCATATAAAAAAAAAGAATATATACAATGCAGGCTTTACAGCCTGCATTTTTTTATTTTCACGGGTTTTGTTGACGTTGCCCTATAATTATAGTACTGTACAATTATATCATGACATTTATGGAGGAATACGAATGGCAACAGTAAGTGAGTTTTCTAAAACAGCTGATTGGAAAAATGAAAAACATGTACCGGTAATTGAAACCCCGACTTCGTTAAAAAAAGGTGAGATGAACAGTATTACCGTAACGGTCGGTAAAGAAATTGCGCATCCGAATACAACGGAGCATTTTATCGGTTGGATTGCATTATTTTTTAAACCTGAAAATGATAATAATCTTTATAGTCTCGGTAAAGCAACTTTTGATGCACATGGTGCTTCCGCAGAAGGCGCAAATACTCTTGCTGTACTTACTGAACCATCTGTTGTATTTAATGTTAAACTTGATATGTCAGGTACATTAATAGCACAAAGCTGGTGTACTATTCATGGAATATGGGAATATTCGCTGGATATTACTCTGTAACAGTACGATTGATACATATATACAATAGCAACGGGTAACAATTTTCTGTTACCCGTTTTTTATATTCAGGGCATCAGAATATATTGACACCCTAAAGGTGTCGTGATACTGTTTCGTCAAAATCAAAGGCGGACCTATAATGCTCATTGATGCAATTAAGAAAAAACAAGCAACCGTTGGTATTATCGGGTTAGGATATGTCGGTTTACCGCTTGCAGTTACTGCTGCACAAGCAGGGTTTTCAGTGATTGGCTTTGATATTACTGCTGATCGTGTCAGTAATGTCAATTCTGCACAGAATTATATTGGTGATGTCAATGATGATGAACTGACAGCGGTTATTCAATCACATGCATTATCAGCAACAACGGATTTCTCAAAGCTCAAAAATTGTTCGGTGATTATCATTGCCGTTCCGACACCACTCGACATGTATCATCAACCGGATTTAACCGCCGTACGAGCTGCATCATATGAGATTCAGAAAAATATACAAACGGGAAGTTTAGTCATTTTAGAATCAACGACATATCCCGGTACAACAGAAGAGGTTGTACTTCCGATTATTGAAAAAAGCGGTTTAACGGCGGGTGTTGATTTTCATATTGCTTTTTCTCCGGAACGAGTTGATCCGGGGAATCCTGTTTTTAAAACAAACAATACTCCAAAGGTTGTTGGCGGTCTTACGAAACAATGTACAGACGCTGCTGCTGCTTTTTATCAATGCTTGATAACGCAAGTACATTGTGTTTCATCGCCGCGTACAGCGGAAATGGAAAAATTGCTTGAAAATATATTCCGCATTGTCAATATATCAATGATCAATGAAATGGCATTGTTAGCAGACCGTATGAATGTTGACATATGGGAAGTTATACAAGCTGCTTCAACAAAGCCATACGGGTATATGCCGTTTTATCCCGGACCGGGAGTTGGCGGACATTGTATACCGGTTGACCCGTTTTATCTTTCGTGGAAAGCACGGGAGTATGGCTTTAATTGTCGCTTTATTGAATTAGCAGGCGAGTTTAACCAAATGATGCCGCATTATGTTGTCACTAAAACAATGTATGCATTAAATAAGCATAAAAAAGCACTGCATGATGCAAAAGTGCTTATTTTGGGAGCTGCCTATAAAAAGGATATTGCCGATACACGCGAGTCGGCATTTTTTACCGTTGTTCAATTGCTTGAAAAGAAATATGCGCAAGTATCATTCCATGATCCGTATATTAGTGATATTACGGTAACGGTAAAAGGAACTGCAAAGAAATATTCATCAGCGGTCTTAAGCAGTGAAACATTAGCAGAAGCTGATTGTGTTATAATACTGACCGATCATAGTAGTTATGACGGGGAGTTTATTGCACAACACAGTACGCTGGTCGTTGATACGCGCAATTGCATTACCTCTCGTGATCATAGCCACGTATATCGTTTTTAGTTAAACCATAACATATAAGGAAGGTGATACATGAAAATAAACTTTATAGATTTACAAACACAATACCGAAATTTGAAACCGGAGATTGATGCTGCCATTCATGCGGTATTGGATTCTTCTCAGTATATCATGGGGACACAATCTGCTGCATTTGAAAAAGCAGCAGCAGCATGGCTTGGCGTTAAACACGCTATTGTATGCGGATCGGGAACACAAGCGATTTTACTTGCACTTATGGCATTAGATATCGGTCCCGGCGATGAAGTTATTGTTCCGCCGTTCACGTTTTTTGCAACTGCAGAAATGCCTGCACTTTTAAAAATCAAACCGGTGTTTGTCGATATTGATCCTGATACGTATATGATGAATCCTGATTTAATTGCCGATAAAATCAGTACTCGAACAAAAGCAATTATTCCGGTACATTTATACGGGCAGTGCGCAGATATGGAACGGATAACTGCAATTGCTCAAAAGAACAATATTGCTGTTATTGAAGATGCTGCACAGGCATTTGGCAGTGAACGGAACGGAACGAAAGCAGGGGCTTTTGGTGCTCTTAATGCATTTTCATTTTTCCCGAGCAAGCCGCTTGGCTGTTATGGTGAAGGGGGTATGGTAACAACCAATGACGATGCATTAGCTGAAAAATGTCGTCTTATCCGTGTGCATGGAATGAGTAAACGGTATTATCATGATATGGTTGGTATTAATGGGCGGCTTGATGAGATTCAAGCAGCAGTTCTGAGCGTGAAACTTCGCTATTATAATGAGACAATGAAACTGCGTGAAGAAAAAGGAGCGTATTATACAGAGCATCTGAAAGAATACGTAACAACGCCGGTTATTGATGCAGGAAACAATCATATATATGCACAGTATACCATTGCTGCAGAAGATCGTGATGCACTTGCAGCGCATTGTACAAAAAATGATATTCCAACAGCGGTACATTATCCGGGGGGATTATACAATCAGCCTGCACTTGCATTTTTACATGAAAAGACTACTGATTATCCGATATGTGCACAAGCTGCACGAACAGTTATTTCATTGCCGTTTTATCCTGACATTTCTCAAGAACATCAAGATATGGTGATTACAACGATACAGTCGTTTTTTGCCTAAGGCGTTGTAATAACATTCTACTCTCTTTATAGGATTCGGTATGGATAAAAATCAATTTTTACACTATGCGGGGACATTACCGGATATTCCAAGTATCAATCCGGCACAGTTTAAATCATTTGCCGTTGCTGCAACAGTATTGGAACACGATGGAGAATTACATTTTCTTTTTGAAAAACGGTCGGAACATGTGCCGCAGCCCGGTGAGATAAGTTTTCCCGGCGGGCGTTTCCAATCCGGTATTGATGCTGATTATCGTGATACGGCTATTCGTGAAACGAGAGAGGAATTATTAATTCGTACGGAACAAATAACAATTTACGGTGCATTGGATATACAATTCTCACTCATGAATAATGTGATCTATCCGTATTTAGCGTTTCTTGATATTGATGATGTTGCTGAATTGCAATTTGATACCGCTGAAGTTGCCTCGCTCTTTACCGTGCCGATCTCATATTTCATTAATACTCAACCTCAACGCTATCAAGTACGTTTTTCAATTTCTCCAACCTATATTGATGATACCGGTGAAACGGTAGTCGGATTGCCGGCAGATAAAATTGGATTGCCATCGCTTTATTCGCAGCCATGGGGGAACAAGAATGTCGCAGTATTTGTGTATATGTATGATGGTATTCCCATTTGGGGATTAACCGAACGTATTGTATATAATGTATTACGTGTATTTCATCAGACTAATAATGTTGACGAATAGTGTGTGCACGCTATAATACATAACAGTACGATCGGAAGGGGAGTAGTATGACCGGTAAAAAGAAAGTAACCTCAGAGAGTCAATCTCGGAAAACAATACGTTCACGTAAAAAAGCAACACCGATATCCGGAAGGAAAAGCACTCATAGTGCTTCTCGTGCGTATTCATCATTACGTCGTGAGAAACCGAAACAAAAGATTGCTATACCAAGGAACGGATTTACTGTAATACCGACTGCGATACGTGATTTCTTCAGCCGTATTTTTACTGCATCACCAAAAATTAAAGTACCGAAGATTAAAACGAAAAAATTGTCTTCCTATATGAAATCAGGAATGTATAAAAAGTATGATTCGCGTGATACAAAAAATATCGTGGCGATTGGCGTTGCGGTTATTATTCTTCTTGCATTGCTGCGAATGTGCAGCGGTCCGTCATTGAAACAAATTGAACAAAGAATCAGCGCAGGAAGAGAAACACCGCATGTACTAATCATGAAAGGCGATAAATTAGTAAAAAGAGCCGTACGGTATGCACAACGCGGGAAAAGCGGACCGGCAAATGCGTATTACAATCAGGGGTTACGCTCATATGATAATGCCCGCGGAATGACAGAACGTCCGCGCAGAAAAGAAAAAATACTAAAAAAAATGATTCGCGGGGGATTGAAACGCGCCGGCAGGCGTGATGAATATTCTCCGAAACGAGTTCGTGATATTCGCGATCAGGAAAAAGTTGTTGCAAATACTCCGAATGATCCTTTAAGCAGAGTGGCATTAGGAGATCAGTACACTGACACCGGATTGTATGAACAGGCAATTGAACAGTATAAAGCAGCAAAAATGTCTGATCCGGAAAATATTGAAGCACGGAAAGGACTGATACGAGCGTATGCATTAAATAATGATCCTGAGAATGCACAGCGTGAAGCAGACGAATTGCGTGCATTAGCGCAACGTTTAAAAGACGAAGGGAAAGCTCGTGTAATTTATAATTATCTGCAGGATAACCCCGGATCTCGTTATAACTCAAATAAAAATGAAAGCGGAGATTCAATTGATAATCATCTTGAACTTGCCCGTATTTATGAACAGGATGGAATGCTTGAAGATGCATTAAAAGAATATCAACGTGCATTAGCGATTGATCCGAAGAATACGGAAGCACGAAACGGGCGTCAGCGAGTAAAACAAAAAATTGACAATCTTAATAAGACAAAAAAACCGGAAAATATTAGTGAAGATTCAAAACAGAAAGCTCGCGCTGCTATTGAGCAAGGAAGGCGTGCTCTTCAGGAAGAACGCTGGGGTGATGCAGAACGTGCTTTTAAAAAGGCACGTAAACAGGATCCGACGAATCCGGATGCTCATAGCGGTTTAGCGCATTCGTATTTAGAGCAGGGAAAAGATGATGCTGCACAGCAAAGTGCCCGTGAAGCATTGCGGATTGATCCGAATAATCCCGAAGGCAACTTTGTTATGGGAAAATTATTGGAGAAGCAGGGACTTACTGATAAAGCTATTGATGCGATGAAAAATGCCGTTGCCGGCGACCCTGATAATTCACAGTATCATTATATGCTGGGATTATTATATTATAAAAAAGGAAGAGCAACCGGTCTTTCCGTGTGGTACCGAAAAGCGGTTGAACAATTCATACAAGTTTCAAAAACATATAAAAAGTATAATAAATCACGCTGGGCGATTGCCTTATGTCATGAAGGAACCGGGGAGAATGAAAAAGCGATTCAGGCATATATGACGGTGCTTTCACTTGATCCGGCATATCCGAATGTACATTATAACATGGGGTATAACTATTTTAAACGAGGCCGATATAAGGAAGCTATCAGTCAATTTCAAGCTGAAATAGGAGTAAACCCCGTAAACTTAGCAGCGTATAATAGTTTAGGAGAGTCATATTTACAGCAGGGGAAAACTGATGATGCAATTGATGCGTTTATGCAAAGCCTTTCGCAAAATCGGGCTAATGAAAATGCATATTATGGATTAGGGAAAGCATTTGAGAAAAAGGGGATGCGTGATAAAGCTATTGAAGCATATGAAAACACCCTAAAGATTAATCCGAATCATGCAACGAGTTTATATAATCTCGGTGCATTATATGAAGCTGAGGGGAATGAAAACAAAGCGATTAATTATTATAAACAGTGTATCAATGCTGATTCCCGTTACGCAAAAGCACATCATAATCTTGGACGTATTTACATGAATGAAAAAAATTGGGATCAGGCATTGCCATATCTGAAAAAAGCCGTTGATATTGATCCTGAAAGTGCCATTGCACAAAATAGTCTTGGCAGGGCATATGAAGAAAAACAGATTTATGATGAAGCAATTGAACGATATAAATCTGCTATTCGCATTGATCCCGTCTATACTGAAGCACATTTTAACCTTGGAAATGCCTTCTATGCAAAACAATGGTATGAAGAGGCGGAAAAAGAATATTTAAAAGTGTTGAATTTAAATGAGCAGCATGCGTCAGCACATGAACGTTTGGGGTATATATATTTAAAAGAGCTTAACAATAAAAGCAAAGCACGATATCATCTCCAGCAAGCATTGAATATTCAGCCTGATAATCCCAATGCATCAAAAATTCAGGAAGCGCTTGACAGTATTAAATAATCAAATGCAGATGAGTCGTGTACAGTGCGATTATCAGGCGGAGCGAGTATTAACAGCGTCGCGGAGTATTTTTGCATAAGCAGATAAAAAAGACATTTATCTTATCATACATCATTGCTCAGAGAGTCGCGTAGTGTTTTCGCAAAAGCAGATAAAAAAGACATTTATCTTATCATACATCATTGCTCAGAGAGTCGCGTAGTGTTTTCGCAAAAGCAGATAAAAAAGACATTTATCTTATCATACATCATTGCTCAGAGAGTCGCGGAGTGCTTTCGCAAAAGCAGTATTCAGCGCATGCCCGGGTTTGCGGGCGAAAATATATCCTTTTAATGGAGCACCGAGGAGAGCAAGGTCACCGAGCAGATCAAGGATTTTATGACGAACGCATTCGTCCGGGTAGCGAAGTTCTGTATTCATATATCCATCATCATTCAGGATAACGGCAATGTCGAAGTTCCCGCCGAGTGCGAGACCGTTCTCATGTAATTTTTGTACTTCATGCCAGAATCCGAATGTTCGCGCAGGGGCGATTTCCTCAGCGAATGAGTTTGGTGTAATATGATAATATGCGGTTTGATTGCGTAATAGAGGGTGAGGAAAATCAATAGTTGCAGAAATACGTAAGGTGTTATCAGGGATAAGTATAATTGCACCATCACCTTCTGTATAGTATACTGCTTTATCCGGTATAATATAGTTCAGTTCAGTCTGTAATTCCTTAATACCTGCCTTTTTTATAGCAGTAACCAATGGCGCTGCACTTCCATCCATAATTGGTAATTCGACAGCATCAATTTCTATAAGAACATTCGTTATTTCAAGTCCCATTAGGGTTGCTAATATATGTTCGGTGGTTTGTACTTTCAGTCCATTACCGGTAATGGTTGTGGCACGTTCATGTGATATAACTATGTCAGGTGTGAGGGAGAGTGTCTGCTGAGGATTATGTGCTGATCGGAAAAGAATACCGTGGTCAGCAGGTGCGGGCAGGAAGCGTACAGTACATTCCTTGTTGCTGTGAATGCCTATGCCTTTAATTTCAACCGGATGTGCAAGCGTTTTTTGACGTGTCATACTTAGAAGTATGTATCAGTATTATAGCGGTATTGCAATGCCAAAGTTATTTAATATTTAAAGAAATGCGGTTTTACGAAGAGCAGGATATACGGTAATTCCAGTAATAATATAAAAATATCATTGTGGTGAAGTGATAAATGCTTGACAGTATATTATATAGGAATATACTAAAATCAGCATGTTATATAATATTTATTCAGGATGTGATAATTTCGGATGACATATGAGTTGAAAGTTTTATTTACCCTTGGTTCGATACTGGTCCCGGTATATTTTTTACTGACAATCGTATTCGAGAAGCAAAAATCAAGCGTATATCGTGATGAACAGCTTTCTCTCTTTATTCCTGTATTTCTTCTTTTTTCATTGCGTGAAGCGGTTTCAGTTTTTTTCGGACATGTTCTTCCGGCACACTGGGAACAATTTATTGCACAAAAAGTTCGTTTAGCACAAATTATTGCTAATGTACCACATGTATTCTATGCTGAAATTGTAACTTCGCTTATTGCAATTATTATTACCGGATATATTTTTCTGAAATTACTGGATCTCTCTCAGAAGCAAAAAAGAACGTATATAATACTCAATATTCTTTTTGCTGTTGTTTTTGTGGCATCGGCGATATTATTATCCTCGCAACCATGGGTGCAGGTGTTAATAGCAAAGATATGGATAATTACAACAGTTAGTGTCATTATTGTGTATATATTTGGCGTATATTACGGTCAGGGTGAAGATATTATTATCAAGAATCGCTGGGTTCTTGTATCAGCATTAATTATTTTTATGTTAGGTATGGTATTGGTAATAAAACGTCCGGTTTGGCGTTCTGCGTTTAATATAGTATCGTATTTGTTAATCGGACAGGTCGTTATTCAACAAATAAAAACAGATTTCTTTGCGGTAATAAAGCGCATTGATGATTTACAGAGTGAGCAGAGTATTATCATGAAGCTCTTGCATGATATCGGAAACGCATTAACCGAAAATCCGAACATGGAAGACATTCTGCAAATGATTATTGCATATGAAGTGCAGGTTACCGGTGCCCGTGCCGGTGCAATATTGCTTACCGATAAAAGTAAGAAACATTTAATTCCAAGAATTACGGAAGGTTTTTTTCCTCCCGTTACACCGAGTGAAGGCTATATTGTCAGTAAGGAAAAGTTTTTAGTTAATAAGTTTATGAGCGAAAAGATTAATCTTGGCGAGAGTTATATCGGTCATGTTGCCGAGACTCGTCAACCGCTTATGATTCAGGATGCATTGCATGACAGCCGCATTGTACAGTCAGCAAAAGGACTTATGGATATTCGTACCGTTATCGCAGTTCCTCTGGCAATACAAAAGGAATTATTAGGGGTTATTGCACTGGTCAACAAAGAAGAAGGCGGTGCATTCAGCGAGGCTGATTTTAGTCTGGCAAATAGTATTGCTGATCAAGCGGCGATTACAATACGTAACTTTCATATGTATAGTCAAATGCTGGAAAAACGTCGTGATGAGCGAGAGATTGAAATTGCAAGTAAAATACAGCATGGTATGCTTCCGAATACATTTCCGAAAAATGATTATTTACATGTCTGGGCATACTGTCAGCCGGCAAAAGGTATCGGTGGGGATTATTTTGATTTTTTGGAGTTTGAACATAATCGTCTTGGTGTGGTTATGGCGGATGTTGCCGGGAAAGGTGTTCCTGCGGCACTGGTTATGGTTATGATACGTTCAGTTGTACGGTCAGTTGCGAAATATGATGCTGAAGCGGGGGATGTCGTCAAACAGGTTAATTATAGTATTCATGGTGAAGTAACACAGGAACGCTATGCGACAATGTTTTATTTTAATTATGATGCGTATAGTGGTCTTTTAAATTATTCAAATGCCGCACATGGTCCGATGCTGGTATATCGCAGTTTAACTGATGAGTATGAAATGCTTGATACTCCCGGTATTCCTGTTGGTATTGATCAAAATCAGGAATATGGACAGGATTCAACAATTTTAAATAGTGGTGATATTGCAATGCTGTATACTGATGGTATAACAGAAGCAATGAATGAAAAGCGTGAACAGTATTCTATTGAGCGGGTTATGGATTATATTAAAGCGCATAAAGATATGGATGCTGAAGAGCTTGGTAAAAGCCTGTTGCAGGATATTCAGGAGTTTGCCGGAGAAGCGCCTCAGCATGATGATCAGACAATGATAATTTTAAAAATAACATAAGGAGCGGTTTATGGAAATTGCAAAACGGGATGTAAACAATGTTGTTGTTTTTGATGTTATCGGGGAAATTGATTTGTACAATGCCCCTGATATTAAAGAGCTTATAAAAAACAGCATTGAATCGCAAAAGTATAACATATTAATTAACCTTGATAAGGTCAGTTATATTGATTCTTCAGGAATTGGAGCATTAATATCTTCATTATCGAATCTTAAAAAATACCAAGGGTCATTGAAAATTATCAATGTGCATGGTTCCGTCAGGAAAGTTTTTGAATTAACAAAATTGACGAACTTTTTTGAAATCTATGATAATGAAGAACAAGCACTTGCATCTTATAGTTAATGTGATATATAACAGGATATAATAACCATTGAGAAAGTAGGAGAAAATGACAAAAAGCAATTACCTTTTTACTTCGGAATCTGTTTCTGAAGGACACCCTGATAAAGTATGTGATCAGATTAGTGATTCAATTCTTGACGCATTGCTAGAGCAAGATCCGCAGTCGCGGGTAGCTTGTGAAACACTGGCAACAACCGGTCTGATTCTAGTAACGGGAGAAATTACTTCAAAAGGAACAATAGATACTGAACGTATTGTACGAGATCGTTTAAAAGCAATCGGGTATAATAATCCCGAATACGGCATTGATGCTGATACCTGTGAGGTTATGGTAAAACTTGATCAGCAATCTCCGGATATTGCAATGGGAGTAAACCCGGGCGGTGCCGGTGATCAGGGAATGATGTTCGGCTATGCCGTTAATGAGACCCCGGAACTTATGCCGTTGCCGATAATGCTGTCACAAAAATTAATGCTGGATTTAGCACAGAAACGCCATTCGGGAGAGTTTCCGTTTGTTCGCCCTGATTCAAAAAGTCAGGTTTCAGTGCAGTATGAAAACGGGAAACCGAAACGAATACCGGCAGTTGTTATATCAACACAGCATTCACCGGATATCTCTTTAGAGGATTTAAAGAAAGAAATAATAGAAAAAGTGATTAAACAGGTAATTCCGGCAGAATATTTAGATGAACAAACAAAGTATTTTGTTAATCCGACAGGCAGATTTGTTGTCGGTGGTCCGCAGGGTGATTGCGGTCTTACCGGTCGGAAGATTATTGTAGATACCTATGGCGGGATGGGACGTCATGGCGGTGGTGCATTCAGTGGTAAAGATCCTACAAAAGTTGATCGTTCGGCGGCATATATGGCACGATACATAGCAAAGAATATTGTATCAGCCGGTGCAGCGGATCGTGTTGAAGTACAACTTGCATATGCAATTGGTGTTGCCGAACCGGTTTCAGTGTTGGTTGATACATTTGGTACAGCACAGTGCGATGAAGCGAAGATTGAAGCGATCGTACGGGACACATTTGATTTAAAACCGAAAAGTATTATTGAGGGACTTAATTTACGACGTCCTATTTTTGTAAAAACAGCGGCATACGGTCATTTCGGCCGTGAACTTCCCGATTTTACTTGGGAACAAACTGATAAAGCCGATGTGTTGCGTTCAGCACTCGGTTTATAAAGAGAGGTGAAATTATGAGAAAACAGGTATGGTTGAGCACGTTCATTTGTGTTGCTATCGGATTATTAGCAGTGCAATGTGAAACGTTTGACAGAGAATTGCGGCAGAAGACGGAAGATACTATTAGTGATGCTGAGAGAATGCATGCGGATGAATATGCCCCTGAAACCTTTGATGAAGCACAGGCATTACGAAAAGATGCATTGGGATTGACCAGTGCAAAAAAAATGGATAAGAAAAACGGAAAAAATAAAAAAGCAAATGCGAAAATGGCAGAAGCAAATACTGCTGCACAGGAAGCATATACAAAAGCAGCGCCGAAATATACGCAGGAAATGATTGAAAAAGCAAATTCGGAGTTAGAGAAAGCTGATAAAATTAAGGCTGACGTTGCTGTTCCTGAATTGTATTCGGGTGCAAAAAACAATGTACAGCGTGCAGTTGATAAACGTTCATCAAAGAATTATAATGCTTCATTGGATGCTTCAGAGTCTGCTCTGGAAGCTGCAACGAAAGCATATGAAACGGCGAAGGAGAAACGGGATAATGCACAAGATGCTCTTGATAGTGCGTTGAATGCATTAAACGAAGCAAATAGTGTTGTTGATGATGAGAAAAACAATCCCGTTGAAAAAGAAATTAATAAGGAACAGGAGTAATACCATGCGGAGAACTATTAATTATATTATTCTTGTAGTTGCTGTTCTATGTAGTGCAACAATGGTACAAGCACAAACAACCCCATCGGTGTATGAACAGTTACAGACAGCGCTTGATAATGCTGAGAAACTGCATCAGGAAGCTGAAACGCTTTTTAATGAAGGGCATTATGATGAAGCGGAAGTAAAAGCGGAAGAAGCACGCAAAGCAGCACTTGAAGTAAAAGCATTACGTTTAAAACTGCGGAAAATGTACGAAGCAAACGCACGGATTCAGGATGCACAGTATTGGTATGATCGTGTTTCAAAAAAACTTGAGTATTTAAACGAACTGAATCAGCCTGTTTTTATTGCAGCACAAAAATTGCTGGAAAGTGCGCGTTCAAAGTTTAGCAGTGAAGATTATGATGGTGCTATTACTGACGCCACTGCTGCAAAGAAAGAACTGCTGTCATTATGGGCGCAGTATAAGGATAAGACCAATGATGCCGGATCGAAAAATGTTTCAGTGAGCGATTATAGCGATACGTATACGGTTCGCTTAATTCCTAAACGTCGTGATTGTCTCTGGCGAATAGCTGAATATGATTTCATTTATGGCAATCCGTGGAAATGGTCGGTTATTTATGAAGCAAATAAAGATAAAATTACCGATCCTGATTTAATTTTCCCGGGGCAGGTTTTCAGTATTCCCCGTCAGCGTACCGTGGAATCCGGAGCAACCGATGTTCCCGGTGATAACAGCGGAACGACGGTTATTCGCCCGACCGGTGATATCGAAGCAGCCGAACATGATATGATTAATGATACTTTAAACACGGATGAAACAAATGCACCGGCATCCGGTGAAACCGGCGGCAGCAGTGATACACCATTTAAATCAGAATAATTTGTGTATTGAATGACGATAGATAAATAATATACGATTTTTCAATTATTGTGGATTATGAAATTAACGATATAACGCTTGCTGAAGATGGAAAAGCACGTATTGAATGGGCTGAGCGGTTTATGCCGGTTATTCAGTCCATTCGCAGGCGTTTTTTATTGAAGAAGCCATTACGCGGTATACGTATTGCTGCAGATATTGATATTACTGCCGAATCTGCTGTTTTTATGCGGACCTTAACCGCAGGCGGTGCTCATGTTATGGTTGTTCGTGCTGATAATGCACATACCATACAAGATGATACAGCAGCTTCGTTAGTTAAGCATTATAAAATCCCGGTTTTTGCACTTCATAAGAATGCCACCCATGCCGATTATACACATATTCATAAAGTATTAGATACGAAACCAAATATCATTATTGACAGTGGTTCCGGTTTAACGACATTCATTCATAAAAGCCGTAAAGATATACTTGAATATATTACCGGCGGTGTTGAAGAAACAACAACAGGTGTTCGTCGAGCACGGGCAATGGAATATGCACATGCATTAAAATATCCGGTTATTGCGATTAATGATTCTCGTACAAAGTATATATTTGATAACAAACATGGTACCGGACAAGCAGCGATTGATGGTATATTACGTGCAACGAATATATTATTTGCCGGAGCGATTGTTGTTATCGCAGGTTACGGATGGTGCGGGCGCGGATTTGCACAGTGTGCTCGTGGTTTTGGTGCTCATGTTATTATTACGGAAACGAATCCGATTACAGCACTTGAAGCTCATGCTGATGGATTCGAAGTTTTGCCAATGATGGATGCAGTGAAAAAAGGGACAGTATTTATTACTGCAACCGGTAATAAACATGTTCTTACTGCAGATCATTTCCGAAAAATGAAGAATGGTGCTATTATTGGGAATATTGGACATTCCGATGTTGAAATTGATATCCCGGCACTGCAAAAAATAACTAAAAACACTCGTCAAATGCGACGGAATGTGATACAGTATTCATTAGGAACACGGAAGCTGTACGTTATCGGAAACGGGCAGATCTTAAATCAAATTGCCGCAGAAGGGCATCCGGCTGCCGTGATGGATATAAGCTTTGCAAATCAGGCGTTTTCAATTGAGTATTTAAAACGATATGCGTCGAAACTGGAACGCAAAGTATATTCTGTGCCGGTTGATATTGATGAAAATATTGCATTAATGAAACTGAATGCGTGTGGTGTTGCGATTGATGCCGTAACCCGTGTACAAAAAAAGTATCTTGCCGATTGGCAATAGATATAGATTTAATAATACGGTACCGAAAGGAAGGGTATTGATGAAATCGAAAAGTATACTATTTGCTGTTTTTACCATGCTGGTAATGTCATATGTAATGTGCGCTCCGCCAATTATGGAAAAGTATATTGAAACGGAGCTTTATCCGATTGAGTCATATCAGTATTCGGATGTTGAAGCTATTGCGGTGTTGAATTTCGATGCTTCTATTATTAAAAATAAAAAAGTTGATAATATCGCACTTCGGCAAAAAATAACCTATGATATTACAAAAGGATTATACCAGACCGGAAAGGTTCGTGTTATTCAGGGACAAACGCTGAGTGAAATGGGAGAAATTGAAATCGCCCAAAACACCAAGGGCGATTATAAAGCAAAAACTTCAACCATCCAGCGTGAAGTAAAATATGAAGTCAATCCATTTCAAAAAGTTGATGCCGTTCTTTCAGGGAAAGTTGTTGACTATGAGCTGAATCGTCAAGACCCTGATTATGATTATATTGAAATGATTATTCAGCTTGCTGATAATGTTGATGGGACACTCTATTGGGTAAGCCGTATTAAAGGATATTATAAAGACGTTATCTATACGACCTGCAATACTATCGCTAATCATACGTATACTGAACCGGGGGGAGCAACCGTTATGAGTGCCGGGATACCGGCAAACGGCGGAAATGCCGGTCCGGGCACGACACTCAATAGTTTGCCGCCGGCAGCAGAATAAGCACACAATACAGGGGCAGTTATTTTTGTTGTAAAAAAAAGAGCTCACCGGAGATATGACAATGACGGCATAATACTTATATGTATAGTTTGAGGAGGGAAAACTATTCTGTAGTTGTCGTGATTATCATTATATCGTATGTACACTGCACGGAAGAAATAGAATAAACTCAGTGCCATGATTCGGTTTGCTGATGCAGGTAATTCGTCCGTTATGTTTTTTAATTATTCCATAAACGGTATATAATCCTAACCCCGAGTTTTCTTGAGAATTTTTCGTTGTAAAAAAAGGTTCAAATATCTTTTGCTGTATTTCTTCTGACATCCCGATACCATTATCACGAACGCTGATTTGAGTATAGGGGGTTTTTTCATGCAGAATAAATCGTTCACGAAGTGTTAAATTCGGTGTTATTTTAGTAACATTAATAGAGAGCATTCCGCCGGTGGGCATGGCATCGCGAGCATTAATAACAAGGTTAATGAATACTTGCTGTAATTGTGAAGCATCACCGTCAATAAATAATTCTTCATACGGTAATGAAATTGAAAAATCAATACCGGGGGTTAGCATATTATCAAGAATATGCTTCATTTTTATTAGTAATTCTTTTAATCCGATGGTTGTTTCCGGATTGGTACCGCGGCGGGTGAAATTGAGTAATTGTTGTGTCAGCAGAGCAGCTTGTTCAGAACTTGCTTGTATTTGCTGCAGATACATATGTTCTTCGGTTTTCGGTGATACTGATTCATTCAGTAGGGTGGTGTAACCAAGGATTATACTTAATAAATTATTAAAATCATGTGCAATGCCTCCGGCAAGACGTCCAATGGATTCCATTTTTTGTGCAACCATAATCTGTTCAAGTAATTTTTCACGTTCGCTGGTATCGATGACAATAATTTGGCGGGCTGATTTATTCTGCAGTAATATTTCATGTGAAAGAAAGCTGATTTTTTTCTGTTTTCCGGAACGGGTGGTAATTGTTATCGTATGTGTTTCATCAGAAGAATGATTTTCTGCAATCATAATGGTGTTATTAAGGAAAGCGTTCCACAGATGATCTAAGGTATCAGCCGGTGTTGATTCAAAGAGTATATAGAATTGATTATTGACATACGTAATAAGATCATTTTGCAGCAGTGCTATTCCGAAAGGTGCGTTATCAACCAGTGCTTTGTATTTTCCTTCCGCTTCTAAAAGCTTACGTGCCATTACTGCATCCTGCGTGATGTTTTCACAGGTACAGTAAATCAAATTCGTCTGCAGAAATGAATCATACATATAATAAAAATTGCTATCAGTTATTATCCAAGTATCATTTGCCTGACGAAATCGTGCAATGATATTTCGTACTGTTTTTGTTTGATGCAGATGTAAGAGCGTTTTATTGACATCTTTTTTATCATCCGGATGGATAAAGTCAATCAACGGTGATTGCAATAATGACATTTTTGGCCATTTGCTTGCATTAAAGAGTTTTTCATCAGCATACTGTATTATCCCGGCAGTGGTCAGCACCAAAAAGAAGTCATTCGAGTTTTCGAGCATTAAACGGTAATTTGCTTGTGTCATACTGATTGCTTTTTTAAGCGTACTATTAATATGCTTCTCGGTTAACATGAATCGGTATAATAAAAGAATCAATACAAAAAGCATAAGACTTATAATGGTTAATGCAGCGATCTGTACTTGCAGTGCACGCGATTGTGTAATCATTGACGGGTGCAGAATAATATAGAGAGGTATATAATGGTCAGTATCAATGTATGGTTCTGCTGATCGTACAAAGTAATGAGCGAAGGCATCACGTGTTAAGAAATGACCATCGGCTGTATATGCGGCATTACTGCATGCAGTAAAGATATTAAGGATAGAAGATGAAGAGGTCATATTTGTTGTCAGTGTCTGAAAGGGTTTCTCTTGTTGCAGGATAGAATTAGAAAGTGAGATGCCGCTGATAATAAAATTACTGTTGCTGCAGACTATGACAGTGGGCAGGGCTGTAGTATTTACAACTGCCTGCGGGCGATTAATCCGCGTATAATTTTTCGTAATAATACGAAATACAGTTTGATCAATATATTCTTCATGGAGTTGCGTATGATAATGATAAATCTTTCGACCGATAATACTTGCCACAAGAAGTAAAAAGAGGAGTGTGAAGAAAAAAGTATAGAGTATAATGCTTTTCTGTTGTGGGTGCCGGAAGCGCAACACTGATATATGTACTCCTGTATAAAAACCGCTTTTTACATTCGGTTTCTAGGATTTACGAATACCGGTACTGCAACGATGTGATACGTATTCGTTCGCTCTCGAAGTGGTACGGAATAATTATGCATCAGCAGACAGCGATTGTAATGCTTCAATCAGAGAATCACATGGTGCGGTTACGGTTTTACCGTCCCGTCGTCTTTTAATCTCAACGGTTTTGTTTTCAATATATGTTCTTCCGATAATAATTTTAAGCGGAATGCCGATCAAATCCATATCTTTAAATTTTACACCGGGACGAAGCGGGCGATCATCAAATAAAAATTCCCATCCTGCATCGGTCAATTGTACGGCAATGGAGTCAGCGGCGTCTTTAAGCAATCCTTCATATTTTACAGGGATTATTCCGACATGATACGGTGCAACGCTGAGTGGCCATATAATACCGTTTTCGTCATGATACTGTTCGATAATCATTGCAATGCTGCGGTCAACCCCAATACCATAACATCCCATAATCGGATGGTGATCCGTTCCGTGTTCGTCAGAATATGTAACATTCAGTGCTTTTGAGTATTTATATCCGAGTTTGAAAATATGTCCGAGTTCTGTCCCTTTCTTTTCATGCAACGTGCCTGAACATCCTTCCATCGGACAGGCATCACCGGTTGTTACCAATCGGATATCGGTTACCGTGCTTGCCTGCCAGTCTCGTGTATAATTACTGTTTTTAAAATGAGTGTCTTTTTTATTAGCGCCGGTATATGCGTTAATGATTTCTGTTGCTGTCGGGTCAGCGATAATCGGTATATTCGATAAACCGATGGGTCCGGCAAATCCCACCGGGGCTCCTGTTGTTTTTTCTATCGTCATATCATCCGCAAGTGCTATTTCATGTGCTCCTAATGCGTTTTGCAGTTTTATTTCATTAATATCAAGATCCCCGCGAATACACGCGGCAATGACCGTTTTTTCTGTACGATAGAGGATTGTTTTTATAAAACGATGAGCATCACATTTAAAAAAAGCGGTTAATGCATCAATAGTTTTCGTATTTGGTGTATCGATTTCTTCCAGATTTTTCATTTCCGTGTCATGTGATTCTCTCGTATCAGGAGCACAGGTTGCTGTTTCAACATTAGCAGCATAGTTACATACCGGACAAAGCACAAGTGTATTTTCTCCGACTTCACTTGCAACCATGAACTCTTCACTGTCGGATCCCCCCATCGTTCCTGTATCTGCTTTAACAGGAATGGTGTTCAAACGCATACGTTCAAAAATACGATGATATGCGGCACTCATTGCGGTATAGGTGTCATCAAGGCTTTTTTCATCAGCATGGAAACTATACGCATCTTTCATAGTAAACTCGCGCGCCCGCATAACTCCATAGCGCGGACGAATTTCATCGCGGAATTTCGTATTAATCTGATACACGATAATTGGTAATTGCTTATATGATGACAGTTCATTTGCCATGATTCGTGAAAACAATTCTTCAGCAGTTGGACTGATAACATACTCGGTATTTGTTTGATCGGTAAAGTGTATCATACTTGAACCGAAAGTATCGAAACGTCCGCTCGTTTTCCATAACTCAGCGGGAAGTACAACACTGGCTTTGAATTCCTGTGCACCGACGGCATCCATTTCTTGCCGTATAATATTTGCAACATTATAAAAGACACGTAATCCAAGGGGTAAATAGGTATATAACCCGCCGGATATTTTACGTATCATGCCGGCTCTCAGCATGAGTTGATGTGATGTTATTATTGCATCATGAGGGACTTCCCGCAATGTCGGCAGGAAGAGTTGTGACATTCGCATATTGAGTATCCTTGAGAAAAAGTAATTGATTGTAATTCCTTACATATCATATGTCAAGTAGAGGGAATTGCCTGTCGTTACAATACGAAACAGCTTGACCATTCAGTTTTTCAAAACTACAATGCAGGTATGAATACAACACCATCAGAGAAAAAAATACTGTATATTATTGATATTTTTGGTTTAATATTTCGTGCTTATTATGCATTAAGCAGTGCCGGTATAAAAACGGTTGATGGGATACCTACCGGTGCGGTTTTCGGGGTAATACGAATGCTTAATAAGTTTATCAAGACCTATACTCCTGAGTATATGGTTATCTCATATGATTCTGCGGTACCAACTGAACGTAAAAAAAAGTATCCGAACTATAAAGCCAATCGTGATGAAATGCCGTCGAGCTTTCATCAACAAATACCGATTTTAAAAGATATCTTAAATGCAATGAATATCCCTTCAATCGAACGTCCGGGATATGAATCCGATGATATTATTGCAACACTTGTTGCGCATTGTAAACAGAACGGTATTGAAACACGTATTTTAACAAAAGATAAAGATCTGTTTCAGCTGGTTGATGATAATACGTTTGTTATCGGAGAGAGCGGTAAAGACAAAGATAAAACATTTTCCTTATTAGGGGCGGCAGATGCTGCTGAAAAGCTTGGTGTGCCGCCGGAACAGGTCGTTGATTTGCTTGGTCTTATGGGTGATACCAGTGATAATATTCCGGGAGTTAAAGGAATTGGACCGAAAACAGCACAATCATTATTACGGCAATTTGGTTCAATGCAGAATATTTATCATAATCTCGATAAAGTAAAAAGTGATTCAGTACGAGAGAAGCTGGAAAGAGATAAAGATGCAGCAGAATTATCGTATGCATTAGCACGTTTGCATAATGATCTCCCGATTGATTTTTCAATGGATACGTATAAAGTACGTGATATTAATTCTGCGAAAACGGCTGCATTAATGCAGAAATATAATTTTACCCGCCTTCTGAAGGATATGGCGCTGACTCCTGAACCTGATACTTCTCTGGAAGTGCACTATACGTTGGTATCAAATATAGAACAGCTTAATACTATGCTTGAAGAAATCAATACGGCAAAAATATGTGCATTTGATGTTGAAACTGATGGACTTGATGTACTTACGGCATCGTTAGTTGGCATGTCATTTTCTACTGCTGCCGGAACAGGTTATTATGTGCCGCTGGGACATATGAATATGTTTTCCCGTAATGAACTTGATCCCGTTGCAGCATTGCAAAAAATTAAACCGCTGCTTGAGTCTGAAGATATTCATAAGGTCGGACAGAATATAAAGTTTGATTATCAGGTCTGTAAAACACAGGGGATACAATTAAATGGGATCGTTTTTGATACTATGCTGGCAGCATATTGTATCAACCCACAGGGGTCGCATAGTATGGATAACCTTGCACAACGGTATCTCGGATATACAACTATTAAGTATACGGATGTCGTTGGAAAAGGAAAAACACAAAAGACGTTTGCCGAAATATCACCGGATGACGCCGTGCAGTATGCTGCTGAGGATGCTGATATAACATGGCGGTTATATGAATATTTCAATAAAAAAATAACGGAACAGAAATTAACCGGTATACTGCGGGATATTGATATTCCGGTTATGCGAATATTAGCGGAGATGGAATATTATGGTGTTTTATTAAATAGGAAATATTTAGCGCAGTTGGATGAAGAAGTTGCGGCTGATTTAAAAAAGATTGAACAGCAGGTCTATACTGAAGCCGGGGTTGTATTTAATTTAAAATCTCCAAAGCAGCTTGGTGAGGTGTTGTTTACTACAATGAAGATCCCACACGGACGTCGTACAAAAACAGGGTTTTCAACGAATGCCGCTGTATTGGAAGGGCTGGCGGAACAATATCCAATTGCAAAACGTATTCTTGAGTTTCGTTCATTATCAAAGTTGCGTGATGGATATATTGTTGCACTTCCGAAGTTAATTAATACGAAAACAGGGCGTGTGCATACTTCCTTTCATCAGGCAGTCACCTTAACGGGGCGTCTTTCATCCAGTGATCCCAATTTGCAAAATATACCGGTACGGGAAGGTATCGGCAGAAAAATACGGGAATCGTTTATTGCCCCTGACGGGAGTGTGATTGTATCAGCGGACTATTCACAAATAGAACTTCGCTTACTTGCCCATATCAGTGATGATCATAATTTAAAAGAAGCATTTTTACATGATATGGACATTCATACGAAAACGGCGTGTGAAATTACCGGATGCAGCATACATGAAATTACACCGGAAATCAGGCGTATGGCAAAAATTATTAATTTTGGTATTGTATACGGTATGACACGCTTTGGACTTTCAAAAGCTTTGCATATATCCGATACCGCTGCACAAAATTATATTGATACATACTTTGCCCGGTATCCCGGTATAAAAAAATATATGAATACTATACAAGAACATGTTATGCAAAATGGATGGGTTGAAAATCTTTTTGGACGGCGTCGGTATTTTCCTGATCTTTCTGCATTAAATGTAAATGAACGAAATAATCAATTGCGGCAGGCAGGGAATACGCCTATTCAAGGGACCGGTGCGGATCTGTTGAAAAAAGCAATGATACAGATTGACCGACGGTTTCGTGAGAAGCATATTCAATCACGTATGATAATTCAAGTTCATGATGAATTGGTATTTGAAGTCCCAAAAGATGAGCTTGATACCGTTATGCCGATTATTACCTATGAAATGGAACATGCCTATGAATTATCCGTGCCGTTGAAAGTTGATATTGGCTACGGTCAAACCTGGGCGCAAGCGCATTGAGGTAATTATGAGCTGGACACGCTATCCGATATTGGTTCGTCGTATTGGTATAACCGGTGTTTTTTGCAGCGGGAAAAATACCGTCAGCAGTATCTTTGCCGGCATGGGGTGTGTTGTTATTGATGTCGATCAATTAGGGCATGTGCTTTTAATGCGTCCTTCGATAAAAAAAAAGATACATAATACGTTTGGTAATTCTATTGTTGATACTGAGGGTAATATTAACCGTAAAAAATTAGGAGATGCTGTATTCCGAAGTGAACGTGCACGCTGCCGGTTAAATGCGATCATGCATCCGCCGTTGATTAAGATGGTTAAAGAGCAGATTGAGAAGAACAAGCGTAATGTTGTTGTTGTCAATGCTGCATTGCTTATCGAAATGGGGCTTCATCACTTTGTTGAAAAAATAGTATGTGTTCAAACGAAAAAAAGTATACTCTATCAACGTGCAGTATATCGAAATAAACTCACCCGTACGCAAATAAAAAAACGTCTTGCAGCACAACTCTCCTCTCATGAAAAAGCACATTATGCCGATTATTGTATTAGAAACGATCATAGTATCAGTCATACTCGACAACAGGTATATCGAGTATGGTATAAAATACAATTACGGTATAACAACGATGAACTATAAACAAACAGACCCTTATTCAATGTATGTAGTAAATCTTGATAAACAGCGTATAATCTGGATTACGGTCATTTTACTGATTCTTCTTGCCGCTTGTTTTGCAGTTGGTATGCTTATGGGGAATAAGCGTATTGCTGATATGCCGAATGACGCGCCGCCGCAACCGGTTCATGCCGCGTCTGCTGTTTCCACTTCGGGGAGTGGCGGGATTGAAAGCAATAATGATACTGAACAGGGGGAAAGTGCATTTACTTTTGTTGATGTTAATCGGGAAAGTATTCCAAATATACATAAACAAGACTCGATAGAGGGGCATCATGCGGGTGGGTTTGTCTCATCTGATGACTCTGATAGAGAAAAAATACCTGCTGTTATTGCAAACCCGAAAACAGTACATACACTCAACAGCCCTGAACATCCGCTGTATGCTGATGCAGCAAGAAAAGCACTCAATACTGATTCCGTTACCGATACCGATATCCGCATGCATACGCCATCTCAACCGGATTTAATTGACCCGATGGAAAAGAAAAGTATTAATGCCATACCTTCCGGTAAACAGGGGGGAGTAAAAAAAGCAATATCAAGCGTTCCGGTAAAAAAAACGCCATCAAAAAAAACACTGTCACGGTCATCCTCTCCAAAACAAACAGTATCAATGACTGCACCAAAAGTATTTACACGCGATCCGCGTTTATGCAAAGAGAAACCGTATTCAGTTCAAGTCGCATCGTTTATGGAAAAGAAATATGCTGATGAGTTATACCATGCATTACGTAATAAAGGATACACGCCATATATTATTAAAAGTAGTGTTAATGGAAAATCATATTATCGTATTCGAATAGGGGTCTATCAAAAAGAACCTGATGCACGGTGTGCACTAAAAGAAATGAAGCTACATCATAGCGGTGCATTTTTAATTACTCGTATACAAAAATAGTATTACTTCGCTGTTACGTCCCGGATTTTATGCATGATGGTTTTTACCGCATCTGCAGTAAACGGTGTTGTCAGAAAGTGTGATACTCCCAGCATGCTCAATTGATGAAGACGATTCGGCTGCAGATTTTGTCCGACAGCAATAATAATTGTTTTTTTATTAAGCGCATTAAACTTCTCCAAAAAATCTTCAATAGGCATATACGGGTTATCTTCCTGATAAAATAGAGCAGTATAATTTCGCATATGAAGGTTCGTGAATGCATCCGTTCCGCTTTCAAGCTCAGTGATTTCCGCTGCATATTCATTGAGTGCTTTTTTTATTGTAAAACGCATATTTGCAAGCCGCATAATTATCATAATATTCAGGTGTGTATTTTCCGATCCCTCATCTGAGATGGATGCCGGTTTATTTTTTATAACTGCATCAAGCTGGGAGAAATCCATTGGCGTTTTAAAAAAAGAAGCGTTTAATGAAAGTGCACGTTTTACTGCAGTATCGTTTTCGTCTGACCCAAGCATTATGATATGTGCATCGTTATCTTTAATGCGAATTTGCTGTAATGTTTCAAGTCCGCTCATATCCGGTTGATTAATATCAATAAATACAAGTTTCGGCTGTTCTTTAATTGCAAGGCGCACCCCTTCAATTCCTGAACGAGCTTCAAACGTAACATAATTGCGATTTGATAATTGCTGAACAAGACTACGCCGTATTGCGGTTAGTGGTGCGATTACCAAAGCTATTTGCATATTGTTTTACTCATAATATTTGTGTTATTATTCAGATACATAATGTACATTATTCGGTAAAGACCGGGCGTGATTCGGTCATGGTCAGTTCCGGAATATAACAGTTGTCAGATCGCGTTGCTGCCCAGAGCATCATCGTGGCGATCTCTTCCGCCGGAACAAGGTTTGCACGATTCATTTTTGCTGCAGGGTCATGAAATGGGGTGTCTGTTGTTCCGGGTTGCACGGTTGTAACGCGAATCAGTGGTGTTTCTTCACCGATATATTCAGCATTAACCGATTGACTTATGCCACGCAATGCAAATTTGGTAGCACAATACGCTGACCCTGATGGAATGCCGTATTTACCGATAGCAGAGCCGACATTAAAAATAATACCCCATTTTTGCTTTTCCATATACGGCAGTACTTCCTGTATCATTATATATGCACCGCGAACATTTGTTTCCAGCTGACTATCAAGATCATTAATTTTCATTTTTGTTATTTGATTGAAAACGCCGATACCGGCATTGTTGACGAGTATATCTATTGTTCCGGTCGGTAAGTTTTCATGTGCGTTTTTTACAAATTCTTTTATTTGTGCTTCATCACGTACATCACATACCTGTGAATAAATCTCTTGTCCCTCATCGCTTACTTCTTCAACAACCGCGGTAAGTTTTTTTTCATCACGTGCACACAAAGCAACATCACATCCGGCACGGGCAAACGTAATAGCCGTTTCTTTACCGATACCACTACTCGCACCGGTGATGATTGCTGATTTTCCTGCTAATGACATATAAACATTCATAATAAACCTCAAATATCGTGTGTGTAATATTTTTCGTACCACATAATATGTATAAATGACTGTATCGTCAATATTAAATGACGATGTATCTTGAAATCGCTGCTACAGTGTAATCTGCCGGAAATCTGTTTTTAATATAACAAAACCCTGCAGTACTATACAATAAAAATCCTGTGCGCAGCTATTATGTTGTGTATAACTTGTTGCCGACGCCTGCAGTACTATACACTGGAGCCTGCGATTGATGCAGAAACACTTGAAACTCAGACCGTAACAACAATATAAAATACTATACAATGAAGCGCCAATGTTTAGTTATTTATGTAGAAAAATAACGATTGGAATGTATTACAGATATATATATAAAAGCGGGCATACTCAATCAAACAGAATTTACAGAGCGAAACCGGATAGATAAATGCTTTTGATATATATAAAAGCGGGCACACAGTACCATATTTCGTACTGTGTGCCCGTTGCCGTTTTTCATATTCGCTGCAATAGAATACTGTCAGTATAGCCATCCTATTTCAGGTTCATAATAGTTTATTCCGGCCAAAGCTCTATTACTGTTAAACCACTGTTGTAATCAGCAATATAAGCAATGTTTTTTGAAATAACAACTTCACAAGCGTTTCCTGGTGTTGCTACAGTATATAAAAGTGAAGGGTTAGCCTGATTATGTATGTCAAATATTTGTAAACCATGAACTTGATTACCAATATACAAATATCTTCCATGTACTAAAACGCGTCCCCCTGCTCCACCTATATTTATTGTTTTAATAATAGAGGGGATTGACGAATGAATATCTATCACATGAAGGTTTCCTGATTGATCAGTAATATAGATATAATCATCAGCAATGTCTAAACTTCTACAATTATTTGATATATTAACCGTCCAAAGATAAACCGGGGTAGTTGGAATACTTATGTCAATAGCAACCAATCCATCATTATTCGCAAGATATGCAATGCTATTGTCAACTATTACATCTCTTGTATCCGATGTCTGATAATCTGCAATAACAGTTGGATTTGTCGGATCACTGATATCGATTATATATAAGCCATTCCATGTATTATTCCATCCACATGCAACGTATGCATAATTACCAGCAATATCCATATCAAATAAATATGTTTGTTTATGCCTTGGCATTGATCCGACTACGATCCCATGATACGGATCACTAATATCAATAACTTTTAATTGGGGGCTTCCTTGATTTTCTAAAGCAAGAAATGCATAATTATTTATAACTTGGACGCCATTATTTCCTTCGTATACATGAGATATATTTGTTGACCATGTAACAGATGGTGCAGCTGGATCGCTTACATCTATAATATTGAATTTTTTATCATGGGATGATGATGATGATCCCATATATACATAATTGCCTGAAATATCAAGATTTACATAATTATCTGATATAAGCTCAAGATTTGCAATAACATGCGGATTCATCGGTACCGGCTCCAATGTATTAAATACGATTAATACATAATTGTTTGCTGTATTTACAACAATGTTTGTATTCGTGGTGTATTGTCCCGATATTGCCTGCACTTCAACATTCTTGC
>Ga0256845_1000706_pt1 | contig 29701 bp, 21 predicted proteins | sample RiftiametaG_FD_189101 | JGI IMG/M metagenome (GOLD analysis project Ga0256845, IMG submission 189101) | Tube worm associated microbial communities from hydrothermal vent at the East Pacific Rise, Pacific Ocean - Riftia | ecosystem: Host-associated > Annelida > Integument > Unclassified ...
CCGACACCGACACCGACACCGACACCGACACCGACACCGACACCGACACCGACACCGACACCGACACCGACCGAGTCGGCGTACTTCGTGAAGCGCTTGTCATCACGGAAGTCTTGGCCAATGCCCCGGGACTATCATCATCAGAAAAACTCTATGAATACATAGAGTTAATTAATATTTCTGAATCAAATATCTACCTTTCTGGTTGGTGGATCGCCGACGATATGAGCGAGGGCTCTCCCGGGACAGACCCAATTTCCTATCGGTCAGGAGACGGCGGATGCGAGGGCGAAAGTTGCCTTGCGCCGGGACGAAGAGCGCTTCTCGTTGGCAACACCTACCGGGGCGCGAGTCACGGTGCGCTGGTGATGGAATGCGACGACTCAACGATCGCAGATGGTGGATTGACAAACTCAGAGCCGGTGGTCCTTCGGACTCCCACCGGGGCTATCGCCTCGACGTATCGCGATTGGCCCGACACGTTGGCGGATCCCTATCCCATCACAACCGAGCTTCCAGTCCATCGGCTTGATCCTGAGTCTCCGGACAAACCATCTTCGTGGGCCTTCGGCGAACCCAGCCCCGGAGTTCCGTGAATCGCGCCTATCCGTCCCAAACGGACCGTCTTCGCGCTCGACTGCGGAAGAAAAAATCGTCGGCATCCTCGAGTGCCTCGATCAGCTCCACCTCGTCCTTCCCCATTTCGGAACTCCCGTGGTCAAAAGACTCGCGTTGAAACTCTTCAAAACTGCTGAAACGACGGCGAAAATACATGCTCTACTCCAAAAATCTGCGCCCATTGCGCCATATGGTTCAAAAGATGTGGCCCGCTATTGGCGCACATGGTGTGTCAGGAGGGATATCGGCGAGTGCTCTCACCGCGAGAATCGATCCCCCCGCCGCTCTGGGAGAAACCGACCCCACAATTGCCGACTCCAAACCACATTCATCCCACCCGCTTCGTCCCCGGAATTCACGGAGGCGATCTCACTGGCGTCTATCGCCCGGACCTCTGGACCCGGGGGACATGTCTGAGCGGAATCGGTGATCGTCTTGGACATCAACGAAGCAACTGTAAGACGGTGACTACATGTAGGCAAAAAACCCACGTGTCTTATGTTGGATCACAATTGTTCACCTTTTTGCATCCGAGGCCAACTTGGGTTTGAGGACCGATTCCACTCCTCGTCCCAGAAAGAGTCCGACGGCGATCCAGGTCTAGGCCCCGGGATGGTAAGGGTGTCAGTCCGTGCCCGCGCCAAATCACAAAGGCCCCCGAATCCTCGCGGTGACCAATCAAAAAGGGGGCGAAGGTAAAACAACCACCGCCGTCAATCTGGCGGCGAGCCTCGCCGCGGCCGAACACCGGGTGTTGCTGGTCGACCTCGATCCTCAGGGCAACGCCAGCTCCTCCGTTGGTTACCCACGACTCGATGTTCGGCACGGCACCTACGATCTCCTGCTCGGAGAAGGAAGTGTCACCGATTTCATGGAGGCCACCGAGCTGCCGACGCTCTTTGTACTCGCCGCATCCGCGGACCTGACCGGAGCCGAAATCGAGCTGGTTGGAATCGAAGACCGAGAGATGCTGCTCACGAGAGCGCTCGACGATCTGCGAAACAGTGGCGCCGGAGAGTTCGATTTTGTGATCTTCGATTGCCCTCCGTCCCTGGGATTGCTGACATTGAACGCACTCGTCGCTGCCGACGCCGTTCTCATACCCATGCAGGCCAAATATTTCTCTCTCGAAGGCCTAGGATCGCTGATCGGGACTATCGATCGCATCCGCAACGGTCTCAATCCTAAGCTTGAGATCGACGGCATTGTATTTTGCATGTTCGACCGGCGAACAAACCTCGCCCAGCAAGTCGCTCAGGAAGTCGAAGATCATTTCCCCGGCCTGGTCTACAAGCAGACAATCCCACAAAATATTCGTCTTAGTGAGAGCCCAAGCTTCGGGAAACCGGCGATCCTATACGACATTGAGAGCAAGGGCGCACAGGCCTACCTGCAACTTGCCCGCGAACTCCTCGCTCGCATGGATTCTCGACTCACGGAGACACCCGCATGAACAAAAAACGTCCCGCGCTCGGACGTGGTCTCGGAGCTCTGATCCCCGAGAAACGTCCCCCAGCCACGACACTCTTGTCCACCGGCAGTCGAGGCGAAGGCTCCCCTCGACGACTCCCCATCGAACGTGTCTTCCCCAACCGCGACCAGCCACGAAAGCGTTTCGATCCCCGTGCACTTGGTGCACTCGCCGAGAGTATCCGTGCGCAGGGAATCATTCAGCCGATCGTAGTTACACCCGTTCCAGACAAGCAAGGCCAAAATTCCTACCAGATTATCGCGGGAGAACGCCGCTGGAGAGCCGCGCAAATGGCCGGTCTTCATGAGGTTCCGGTTTTCATTCGAGACACGCCGGAGCGCGAGCGTCTCGAGCTTGCCTTGGTCGAAAACATCCAGCGTGCGGAGCTCGATCCCATTGAAGAAGCCGAAGCCTACAACCAGCTCATCGCGCTGCACAGCTACACGCAAGAACAGCTCGCTAGCCGGGTCGGCAAAGAACGAAGCACCGTCGCCAATGCCTTGCGACTACTCAAGCTTCCCGAAAAAGTTCGCGACCTCGTCGCCGAACGAAGTTTAAGTATGGGCCATGCCAGAGCACTATTGAGCGTCAATGACCCGCGAGAGATGCTTCGCCTCGCCCATGACGTCGTTCGCAAAAAGTGGAGCGTTCGCGCAACCGAAGCCCAGATTCGAAAGCTCTCTCGCCCTCAGACGGCACCCGAGTCCAGCGATAGCGACGGCCAAAGACGCCACAATACGATTGTGTCGGACCTCGAGATGAGGCTACAGCGAAAACTCGGGACCCGTGTCACCCTCAAGACCGGCGGAAAAGACAACAAAGGTCCCGGCGCGATTCACATTCCTTACGGTGACCTCGATGAACTCAATCGCCTCTTGCACATCTTGATGAGCGCTGGAGATGAGACAACGTGAGCAGCGGTGACTCAAAAAACCAACGAAGAGAGCGAGCCGGCATCGTATTGGAGGTCCGCTACCACAATGCGGGACAGTTTTTGGTCTCGTACTGCACGAATCTCTCTCAGGGAGGCCTCTTCGTCAGCACCGCAACACCACTCCCCCTCGGCACCGAAATCACACTTGAAATTCGAGTTCCAGGTCGATCGCTACCCGCCAACATTATGGCAGCTGTCCGTTGGATTCGTCTCCAAAGCGACTCCGAAGGCCCCGCAGGGATGGGCCTACAGTTCGAAGACATCGACGCAGTCCTCGGACAACATATCGATCGACTTGTCACGCACGCAGCTCCTCTCCGAATCGATCTGCTATCAAGCGTCGGTCGCTCCTCGAACCACCTTGACGCTCTTCTTCGCTCGCTGCTCAGCTGCGAGACTCGTCAGTTTGAACTGGACGACAGAGTTTCGCTCCAAATCGGACGCTCGGATCTTCTCGTCGTCGATCTAAAAGGAGCCCCAGAGGTCGCTATCGCCCTGTTACGGGAGATTTCGAACCGTGAACGCCCGCCGCCGATCCTCGCGCTCTGCTCGGCAAACGACCCGGGGCTTCATGACCGTGCAGTTCAATACGCACGCGTCGTCTCCACGCCCGTCGACAGTGGCGAGCTTCGTACGCGCGTGCTTGAGACCCTATGCGAGGTCAGCCTCGCCGGACTCCGGGGCATCTAGCCGTTCTTTTTCTTGGTGCTCGACTTCTTTTTTGTGTCCGATTTTTGGGTGCTCGATTTCGTTGTCGCAGGCTTTTTCTCCTTTTTCTCCTTCTTCTCGGCTTTCGGCCCATCGCTCGATTGCTCGTTCGACTTGACAGCGGGGCTGTCGGCTCCGTTGCCGCTGTCTGAGCCACCATCTCCAGATCCTTCGGCACTTGAGTCCGCCTTTGAGCTCGCGTAGCCGTCGGCGTACCAGCCACCTCCTTTCAGATGGAAGGCCGCAGCCGTCAATTGCTTCTCGAGTTTTCCGTCACAATGCTCGCACTTCGTCATTGGGGGATCACTGAGCTTTTGGATGTACTCTTCGCGCTCACCGCACTTGCGACAAGCATAGGCGTAAATCGGCATCACCCCGGACTCTATTCTTCGGTGGCGGCGCGTCAAGAGCCATGGACTTCGCCCTGGGCCTGTGCCGCCCCGACTTCCCTGCTACGCTCGGGGGGTGACAGCGTCCGACTGGGTCGACGAAGCCGCAGAGCACGCCGCTGAAGACGCGAGACTACGACGTCGGGGCGCTCCGTCGGGGGCGGGATCCGCGAAACACGCACCCCCTCGTGGCATCGGCCTTTTCATGGTTATCGGCCTCCTCTCGCTCGCTTCTCTCCGGGTCGCTGGGGCATCGCCGCCCGACGCCTGGTCCATGGAGGCATCCCTCGGGTCCGACGCTCTCGCGGAGAGACAACGTTTCGATAAACTCCAGAAACAGCCCTTCGACAAAAAGCACTGGCGTGCGCTTGAAAAATCTCTGGGCAAGGCTCGTCTCGCCAAGACCATCCGATCGGCACTACGTGCAACGCCCCGCAGCCTCAATCTCGGCATTCTAAGCGGGCGAGCCACGATGGCAGCCAGAGATTTCCGTGCGGCGGCGACCATTTTTTCTGAACTTTTACCGCGATCGGGTCGCCAGGAATCGCGCCTCTTTTGGCTATATGTAGAGGCCCTCGAAGCCGCGAAGTCCTGGGACCGAGCCATCAATGTGCTCAAAGAACGGGGCCGAAGCCTTCTCCCCGAGGAATCGCTAAGATCGCTAAATCGCGCGTACACGATCGCCAGCCGCAATGGCCTGCATAGAGACGCACTTGAAATTTCGCAAGCAATTGCCGCGACGGATCCTAAGAGCGAAAAATACAACCTACAAGTCGCTCGCTCCGCCCACGCGGCCGGCCATCTGCAGACTGCGGACAGAGCCTTTGGCACCGCAGCAGAAAACGCTCAGGGAGAAAAAAAAATCAGAATACTTCACGAGCAGGCCCAGGCCCACCTCGACGTCGGCGACGCCCAATTCGCCGAGAAAATCCTCTGGCGTCTTCTCCGGGATCCGGCTGTGGGCCGAGAGCACACCCGTCAAAGTTGGTGGAATGACCTCGTCAAGGCTCACCAGCATAGGGTGACAAGTGACGTACTCGCAGATCGACTTGAACGCTGGCTTCGAACCGTAGCGAACTCGCACGAAAGCGCAGCCTGGAAAAGTCTGGCACGTTCTCTGGCCAACTCGGGACGAGACTCCGAACAGGCGTGGCGAGAAGCACTGTTGCGCTCCCCGCGCGATCCGAGTCTCCGTCCCGCACTCATCACGGCCCTGGAGACTCGGGGCGATATCGCGGCCACAATCGTGGCCTTCAAAGCCTCTAAGAAACTCTCCCCGGCCAACATTCAGCAGGGTGTCGACATCGCATCACGACTGATCGTCAACGGCGCCCCCGATTCTGCCGCCCAAATTATCCAGCATATTCGTACCTCCGCGGGCCGATCTCCCGAGGCATTGGGGACACTTTTGGATTTCTACAACGCCCAGGGGCAGCCCCATCGCGCCCTCGCGGTCGCAAAAAAGATCGTTGCCAGTCAAAAACGAGATCCGGACGCTTGCATCGCCTTGGGCGAGCAGCTCTTCGAGTTGGGAATGCGTACCAAGGCCCTGAAGGAATGGGCCCGTATCCCGTCACTTGTTCGACCTCGTCACCTCGGTTGGGCTCGCCACGCCCAGGTCCTCAGCGCCCATGCGCGGATTGACCGAAGCTTGCAGACCACGGTACTCGCGGCCTTGTCGAAGGCCCTCGACCTGTCGCCGAACAACCCAAACTATTTGCGGCTGCGAGCGACCCTTGAGGAGGACCGCAGAACCTACGGAAGAGCGTACGCCACCTGGGAGCTGGCATATCATCACGCCACAACCCCATTGCACAGCAGAGTCCGAGAGGAAGCCAGAACTCGCATGATAGAGCTTCTGGCGGGCGCCCATCTAAAAAATCGATCCCAACTGCGAGACCGAGTCCTTCGCGCGGCAATTCAAGACCTCGATGCAGGAGCATCCCCGCAGGCACGAGAATCTGGGTTTTTCCTCGCTCAATTTTATACCCGAGAAGACCGTACCGGACTCGCGGTTGAGGTACGAAAGACCCTGACCCTGCTGTACCCAAACGACGGAGATCTACTCATGGACCTTGCCGGCGCACAGCGTCGAGCAGCGCGACTCAGCGACGCGATGGACACCCTTGAACGAGTTCTCGAAGTCGATCCACAACTTCGCTCCAAGGCTCTGATGCTCCTGTCTGAGCTCGCCTTCGAACGCGGCCAGTTCAATCGGGCCGAGCTTGTGGCCTCCCTTGCGGCGTCCGATCCCGCTCAAGCCCACGGCCAGAGCTCGGCTCTCCTTGCCCTTGGCAAGCGATATGAAGCGCGGGGAAACCTTGCGCGAGCAAGATCCGCCTACAATTCCTTGCTCAAGATCAATCCCGGGGACACCGGAGCTCTGGTCTCTTTGGCCGAATTGCAACTGACCTCCGGAGATCTACCGGATGCTGCATCACAATTTCAGGCGATCTTGAAGACAAACGGTCCAGCCGATCTCATGCTTCGCGCAGAACACGGAGCGTTGGCACTCGCCGAGGTCACAAACTCTCTCGAAGACCTGCTCTCAATAGCGATCGCGCGGACGAAACGGACGACGCACCCCGTAGACGCATGGGTGCTGCTGCTCGCTACGCTCGACAGGATTTCCCCTGCACAGATCGAACACTGGCTGTCGCGCTCCGAATCAGAACAAGACCCCAGTCGCGCCACCGATCTACGACGACCGCTTGTGGCAGCGCTCTCTCGTGGCCCAATTCATATTCGCTCGGACGCCGCCCGACATCTGGGATCGCTCCGCCTTTCCGACACCGCCGCCGCGCTCATGCGACTCGGCGGAAAACTGGCGGCACCGGGAGATGCCACCACGACGTTGCGGGCATCCTACCTTCGAGCCCGAGTCTCGGGGATCAAGGCGGCCGCGACGCTTGACACCCCTGAGTCGATCCCTGCAACACTCGAGGTTGTCGGACACCGTGGGCTGATTCAACCAGCGCCCGTACCCGAGATTCAGCACGTCGCCCTTTGGGCACTCGCCAAATCGGGTCATCCGTCGACACTCGTGGCGCTAAATCACCAGCTCAACACGAGCGACGATCTAGCGATCTCGTTGGCGTGCCTCGGCATCGCCACACACCCGACCGCGAACCGCCACAACACGGAACTTGCTGCACTACGCTCCGCAGCGCGTCGCTCGAGGAACGCGACCGTCCGACATGCCTGCTCGCTCGCAGACGCCTCTCTAACTCCAGACCACCTCGTAGCCAGCCTCATCGAACAGCTGCGCCACAGCGACACCACCATCGCGGCGATCGCCGCATGGAGGCTGGGAAGTATCGATCTGACATCAATCCCTGACCGGGGTCTTCAGGCGCTCTTTCAAGTCTACCTCGGTCCGCCGGGAGTCCCTCGCGACGCGGCGATCGCCTCGCTCCGCCGACTTTTCGGACCAGGACCCGCATCCACAAAATTTATTTGCCCCCCCGGGGAAAACCGGTGGGCGTCGAACGTTGAGCGCTGGATCCGCGACCTGGTCATCCCAACCCAGCCCTTCCCGCTCTGGCGCCCGAAGCTTACGATATTGGCCACCAAACGTTTACGCACCGCGCTCGAGCTCGCACTCAGACGATCCGAGGCGGGCACCAGGTCAGAGATTTCCGCAGCGACGCTTGCCCGCCAGCGCTGCCCCCGATTAGGCTCCGAGCCTCTGGAGCAGTGCCTCCATTCACTGCTCGCTCCGACCCACGCCTCCCACTCGCTGCAGCCGAAACGCGAGAACACCGCTTTTTTTTCAACTCGAGCGGCCCTGCCAGACAATGCGCTGGGCTGAGGCCCCGCCCCAGCCCAGCGGCCGCTCCCCTCTCATCGGAGGCTACTTCGGTTCACAATTTCCGGAAATCCTCCGCGACTTCGCGTTGACAAGCCGACCTCCGGAGGCAAAGATCCCGGGGTCATGGAAATCGGCCTTGCCTGCACGGTCTGCGGCCAGCTCAACCTAATTCGCGCGCAGACTTGTTCGCGCTGCGGCAATGTCTTGGCCCCCGCGCCGGTCAATGTCCCAAGCGCCGCGCCGCCCGTGAGCTTGGCTCCCTCCTCGCCAGCGGCGGTTACAAACGCTGGACCACAAACGTCGAAGCGCCCGCCTCCTTTGGCGAACGCTTCTCCGGACCCGGCTCCCCGCTTCGACCCGTCCACCGGCCAACCACTGGTTCGTGCGGACACAAAACCTGCCGCGAAGACCATGTTTTTCGGAGCGCTCCAGCAAGAGACTGTCACACCGCGACTGGTCGTGATCAAAGGCGAAGGCGGCGATGGCACAACCTTTCATCTAAGCGGAACAACCCATGTGGTCGGTCGCGGCAGCGGCGATATCTCCTTTCCTGAAGACGTGTTCTTGAACCTTGAACACGCAAAGTTCTCTGTCCAAGATGGTCGCCTGTTTGTGCAGGATCTTGACAGTACCAACGGAGTTTTTGTTCGAATCCGCCGTCCCGTTTCTCTCGACCACCAAGACTGTTTTCTCGTCGGGGAGCAGCTCCTTTGTTTGGACTCCGAGCCCTTGCCGGAACAAACGCCCTCCCAGAACGGCACCCACTGTTACAGCAGTCCGCGCAACGACCACTCGTTTAGGGTCGTGCAATTGCTTGCTGGCGGAGGCGAGGGCCGAATGGTGGCATCGGCGGGTCACGCCATGACGATCGGACGGGAGAACAACGTGTTCAACTTCCCCAAGGATCGCTTTATCTCAGGTCACCATGTGCGACTCGAAGTCGCGCCGGACCAACGCCAAATACTTCTGACCGACACGGGGTCGAGAAACGGCACGTTCGTACGGATCAAAGGCGCGCAGGAACTCCACCACGGCGACTATTTGTTCGTCGGTCAACAGCTCTTTCGGGTCGAATTTCCCTAGCGCACGAGGAATCATGATTGTCTGCCCTACTTGCGCAAAGCAAAATCAGGACCACTACAAATTTTGTCTCGGTTGTGGTGCGAAGATCCCGGACCCCGCACTGAAGCCCACCGCAGCCCCACCTGCACTCCCCCCCCCTCCGGAGACAACCCCGCCGGATCATGTTGTGAAAACCACGGGTTCCGTCGAGGCTGAAAACTCCTGCTCGGGTTGCCAGCAGACAAATCCTCCCGGTTTCGCCTTTTGCGGGCGCTGCGGCAACAAGCTCGGCAGTCCGAGCGAGCTTGTTCCCCAGACGGCCCCCGACCTTGGATCCGCTCGAACCGTCTTTGCCGTCAGTTCTCCCGGAGGAAACGACGATGCTGCCCCGGGTGGTGCCCCGGCCCCGACGCCACAGGCCCGACTCGTACTTCTGCGAGAAGACGGATCGCCAGGTGGTGTGCTCGTAATCGAGGGCGGGCCGGAGAATATCGGCCGAAACTACGGCCCTCCCTTTGATTCAGATGCGTACTTGGACCCGGAGCACGCCCAGTTCACGGTGGTGCCAGACGGAGTGCTGATCGACGACCGCGCCTCACTAAATGGTGTCTACATCAAATTGGTCGGCAAACGTGAACTTCGAGACCGCGACTATTTCCGAGTGGGACAGGAGCTTCTGCGATACAATGACCTGCCAGAGCCAACGACAGTCGCCGACGGTACCGAGCGAATGGGAAGTCCCAATCCTGGGTATTGGGGCCGCGTCGAAATCCTAGCGACACCCGATCGCGCAATATCTGCAATTCCAGTGGAGGGCACGGGCCTGCAGATCGGCCGGGAATCAGGGGACCTGACCTTTCCTGACGACGGCTACGTCTCTGGATCACACTGCCGCATCATCGGTGACGATGCCGGTGTACATATTGAAGACCTCGGAAGCTCCAACGGTACCTATTTACGGGTTCGATCGACCGACGTCGTCCCTCACGGCTCGATGATCCTCATAGGGCAACAGCTTTTCCGTCTCGACGCGGGGTAGTCTCTCCAGGCGCGGAAAATGAGAGAAGCTTGGCACTCGACACGACCTTCGTGCGAAGTTGTCACCTGAGTTCAGGGACGATCATGATGCGCAGCCAAGCAAACAGTTCATCACGCGCTCGACCCTACTTTGTTGGAGTCGTCGGAGGTACCGGTTCTGGAAAAACCACCGTCGCTCGGGGCGTCGCCGAAGGCCTACCTTCGAGTCGAGTCTCTATAATCTCTCACGATTCTTACTACCGATCACGGGTCGATCTCTCACCCCTACAACGTAGCAAGATCAACTTCGATCATCCCCACGCTCTCGACAATCGACTGCTCATTTCACACCTTGATGCACTTCGGGAAGGGCGTGACATCGAGAGTCCAAGCTACGACTTCGCCACCCATCTTCGCAGCGAGCAGACCCGGCGCATCCAGCCAACCCCTGTAATCATCGTCGAAGGCATCTTGTTGCTTGCCGACCCGCAGATACGCGAGCGTCTCGATCTCGCGCTTTACGTGGACACCGACGCCGACATTCGAATTTTGCGCCGGATACGTCGGGACATCGAGTCTCGCGGCCGAAGCTTCAACGACGTCTGTGCTCAATACCACGAGAGTGTGAGACCGATGCACGAACAGTTTGTTGAGCCAACAAAACGGTGGGCCGATATCATCATCCCGGAGGGTGGAGAAAACAAAAATGCGATCGACCTGATCGTCGGCTACTTGGAAAGACAGACACGATGAATAACTTTTGCAGATCCCCGCGATCGACCGTCACCGCAAGCCTACTCGCCTGCATCTTTGTGAGCGGATGCGACCGATTGCGCATGGGATCACAAGAACTTCGAGAAGACGGTCAAGCGATTTCCCCCGCCACCGAGCCCCATATCGCACAACGCTCAACGCGCCTTGTCGATCAGCCAAAGCTCGAAAACTCTGGGGAAATATTTCAAGATCAAGGTCAGATCATACTCGTCACCCGCGATCACGGTGACGAGGGGCTCTCTCTCTTCTGGGAACAAGTTCCCGATGCGACTGGTTACACTCTTTTTCTGTCACCGCAGCCCTCCCATGACGGACTGCAACCCGATTCTGGGATCATGATCGCTGAACTAGCGAAGGATGCCACGACCACCTCGATCAAGAAAATTGCTCCCGGCGCCCATGTGTTTTTTACACTGGTCGCAAAGGGTCTGCCCTCTCCCGTCTGGGGAGCCACACACGTACATGTTCTCCGGACCGCCGAGGCTCGAAGCCGCTCCCCCCTGGGATCTTACCATCTCGTTGGACCAGGCATTCTAGCGCTGGTGTTCGACCAAGGCGTGCAATTTGATGGCGCAAAACTGGACCACAATCTCGGTGCCGACTGGCAATCAGGAAAATGGACGATTCGGAGGGCGAACGGACAAGAAATTGCCGTCCGCGACGCCTACCGCCGCTCGTCTTCGCACGGGCTTGAACACATCAAGACAGGTTACGGCGTGAACACCCCGCACGAGATGCGAATCGAACACCGCATCTACCTCGATCTCGCGCAGGCCATCGGCTCTCAAGAAGTCCTGTCCGTCGTACATGAAGGCCAAGACGAGTCGACCCGGCTCGATCTCATTCTCCCCCTGAGCGACCTCTACACAGAAACCCCAACCATTCAGGTCAACCAAGTGGGCTACAACCCCGCCGCAACGACCCGATACGCGTATCTCTCACAGTGGCTCGGTGATGGTGGTTTCATGAGCCTCACCAATTTTCCAGAGGCGGGCGAATTGCTGATCGAAGACACCGGGCCCCAGGCCGCCCGAAGCGCTGGCCGCCGGAGCGCGGGGAGTCTCAAGATTCGCCCCCGAATAGGATCGATAACTCCCGAGAGCGAAGTACGGGAACTTGACCTGCGATCGGTGCCCGCCGCGGAAGGTATCCGCTACCGCATTCGGATTCCAGGCGTGGGCGTCTCCGTTCCCACGGCCGTCAGCAATGCGAGCGTCCGGAAGGCCTTCAAGACACTTGCAGCGGGGCTCTACCACATGCGTCGCTGCCAGGACTTCAAACCAGGTGAAGGTGCAATCGTACGACCAAGCGCTCATTGCGATGCAGTCTGGACCCAAGGCCGCCGATCTGGATTTTTTCCGACCTCCGAGAAAACCGACGATCTCAGACCCCTCGCCGGCGGCCACTATGACGCCGGTGATTTCGATATTCGCCGATACCACGTACTCGTCGCCCAATACCTCCTGCGCGCCTTTGAAAATACACCGAAAAAATTCGGGGATGGCCAATTTCATCCGCTGACGCGAACCAACGGGGTCCCAGATTTACTCGACGAGGCACTGCACAGCCTTCTTGTCTGGGAGGGCCTCCAAGACCCCGATGGTGGCGTCCGCTTAGGGATCGAGTCCACCCGCCACCCTTGGGGCTACTACTACGCCCACGAGGAGCCCCTCGTCTACTTCACCTACGATGCGGATCCCCACCACTCAGCCCTGGTCGCCGGGCTCTTCGCCCAAGCCGCATTCTTGGTGCAGCCATTCGATGCGCAAAGAGCAGCCGCGCTTGAGACCGCGGCCAAAAAATCCTACACGTACGCCAAAAGCCACGGCGCGGCCGACGAGTACCTCCTCTACCCTGCGGGTGAGTTGGCACGGCTCACTGGCGGGGCCGCGTTCGGTGCAGACTTTCTCCAGCACTGGAAAAAAATCGATCGCTATGGCAACGGCGCATTTGATCACCTTGTCCGTGCAGCCAAGATCTACCCAGGGTCTTTCTCCAAGGAACATCCGGCGATGATCGACTACGTCATGGGCTACCTGGGGGCCCCCCACGCTTCTCCAGAGGTGCTTGCTGTCGCCAAGAAACAACTTGGCAGAATTGCCGCCAAGGCGACCGAGGCGATCATCGATTCGCCATGGCCCCATCGAAGCGCCGTTCCAAAGGGGATTCGGCCCGACTGGGGTCAATTTGTGGGGCAAGGTCGCCATCTCGACGGCGCATACCAACTCGGCGCGCTCTCGCTCGATCCCCAGTTGTCCCAAACAAGCTTCGATGCCATGAGCCTGGCCGCCGACTACGTTCTCGGCTGCAATCCGGCCAGCATGTCGTACATCACGGGCCTGGGGACTCACTACCCGCAACAGCCGCTACACCTCGACTCGCTGGCAGCCATCGCCGACGGCAAGGCCGCGGTCCCAGGAATCGCCGTATTCGGGCCTGTCTTTGAGACCCCAAAGGCCAGCTACTATTTCCCGGTGGTGGCAGGATTTTATCCTGCCTTCGGCCAACAGCCGCTTTCGCTCCGCTACGCGGACTCTCCACTCTCGGTCACGACCAACGAGTTCTCTGTCTGGGAGACCCAAGCTCCGATGGTGCTGCTTTTTGCGAGCTTGCTTCCCGAGGCCCCCCCCCCCGCGGCCGATCCCCCCTAGAGACTAAAAAGGCCTGAAACGGACCACGATCTCACCTCAATACCTCAAGTGGGGCCGACTCCAGCAGTTTCACTTGAGCCGTCGCCCTTCGTGACGTTTGCGATGTATTACAGGCCACCAATAAAACGTTTCGAATACGGACCCCATGAATTGTCCTCGAGTTGAACTCCAAGATTGACGAACTCTCTCGGCGCCCTCCGTTTTCTGCGAGCCTTCGATCACGATTCCGCGCACGGCGCATCCTCCTAGCAGGCGCCTGATGGCTCTCTCAGGGAAATCTTCAGATTCTTCCCACGGACGAGCGGTCCGTGGCAAAAGACATGTGTCACCACTATAGATATTTCGGAGGCGCGAGCTAGGTACAATACTCCTCCGAACATTCCATACACTCTTCCAATTGTGTTCGATTGAAGTTTGTGAGCCGCGGTACGCGAATCCAGACGACCAAGAGCCGATCGAGGCACCTGACAATGCCTGACAATGCCTGACAATGCCTGACAATGGATTCTACGAAGCCACTCATCTTCTCAGCGTTCGGTCGTCATCGCCCTCCTCGTCTATTGTCAATCAATAGAGAGCCATTGCGTGTTACAGTCGCGGTCCGAGTTTCTCATTTCGGCGATCCCCCGGGCGGATCGCCACAACAAGATCAACAGCGGCAAAGAGATCGATCGTGAAAAATAGCCCAACGGTAAATCAAGCACCCGAACCCATGTCCGTAAAGCCATCAGGTGCGGCGCGACCCCTCGATCGTGCCGTCGAAGTTGGCCAGCGACTGTTCGATGGTTTGTTCATTTATGGGGCGCTGGCGTTGGCAACTGCGTTGTATCCACTCCACTGGGAAACGCGCCACACATTCGCGGTCGCCGCCGCAATTTTGACATTCTACATGCTCGCGGAGCTGCACGGTCTCTATCGTTCGTGGCGAGGATCGCCGCTGCGACGCGAGCTCATCGGAGCGCTCTCAACGTGGGCCACAGCCCTGCCAATCTTGCTGTTTATCGCGTTTATCACCAAAACCAGCGCCGACTACTCCCGGACCACCGTCTTGATCTGGTTCGCCTTGACACCGACCTGCATGCTCGCGGGACGCGCCGCAGTGCGCTTCGCTCTTCGCTCCTTTCGAGCTTCCGGTCGAAACAGCCGAACCGCGGCGATCTTAGGATCAACACAGATCGGCGTTCAACTTGCGCAGCGCCTCAGTGATCCAGCCTTTGGGATTCGGGTGGAGGGATTCTACGACGATCGGCTCGCAGATTCATCTCCAGGGAACGCACGGGTGGCTGTCGCCGATCACGCGGGTCCATTTCAAAAGCTCCTTGAAAAGGCAAAAAGCGGCGAAATAGACACGATCTACATCGCGCTTCCATTGCGCGCAGAGGAACGCATCGCCGACTATGTTCGGCAGCTCGCCAACACGACCGCGACCGTCTACATGGCGTCGGTCGTGTTTTGCTCTGAGCTGATGCAGGGCCAATGGAGCGCCGTCGCCGATATTCCTGTCGTCAGCATCTTTAACACGCCCTTTCACGGGCTCGGGGGCTGGGTCAAACGCGCCGAAGACATCGCGGTATCCTCGGTGCTGCTGGTGCTCCTATTTTTCCCAATGCTTGCCATTGGAATCGCGGTCAAGCTCACTTCGCCGGGACCCGCGTTCTTCGTTCAGCGTCGCTACGGCCTTAACGGGGAAAATATTCCCGTCTATAAATTCCGAACGATGAGCGTCACCGAAGACGGTCCCGTCGTCCGCCAAGCCCAACGCAACGATCCTCGGGTGACGCCCCTCGGAGCCTTTCTCCGCGCCAACTCACTCGACGAACTTCCGCAGTTTCTCAATGTGTTTCTTGGTCACATGTCGATCGTCGGCCCGCGGCCCCACGCGGTCGCGCATAACGAAGAGTACAGAAAAAGTATCTACGGTTACATGCTTCGGCACAAAGTAAAACCGGGGATCACCGGTTGGGCCCAGGTGAACGGATGGCGTGGGGAAACCGACACCCTTGAAAAGATGCAGCGTCGAGTCGACCACGATCTGCACTACATCGACAACTGGTCGCTTCTTTGGGATCTGCGCATCATCTTTCTCACCGTTGCCGGATCACGCGCAAAGGAAAACGCGTTTTAGGGTGACCTTGCCCCAGGGATCGGCCTACCACGCATTTTTGAGGCGAACGTCGGTGCAACTTGCGCGCTTACGCAAGGTCTTCGTGGGTTGACGAGAGGGCTGCCTTTTGTGCAATTGAACAGCGGGCCGCGGAGTACTATTCTCTCCGAAGATCCCCAAGCTTTCATCATGAGTTCTTCACCCGGAAGCGGCAGTCGTACGGACTCCGACCGACCCTCAAGCGGGATGCCACGTTCGGAGTTTTCGTCGAGCCCTCATTCGCCCCAGCAAGAGGGTGGAACGCGTCGAAAGACGCTGGTCGCAGCCTTTGCGGCATCGAGCTCCGAAATCGAGGCAACCTCGTACGCCGTAAGCGACCGGCGAATCGTGGACCATTCGGTTCCGCTTTCCGGCCGCAGCCACGACGCTGACACAAACGAACGCTCTCGCCGCTACAGCAAGGCACACGCAAGACTACTCGCGGCAGACGATCGGGACGGAATCACCTTTGGCTTGTTGGCCGCCAGCCAGCTAGTCGTCTCGAGAACCGCACTTTTCGGCGTGAAGCGCGAACATCTTGTTGGCCTTGCGGGACCAGGTCGGCTCTCGAGCCGAATTGCCGGGAAAAAAATCCAGATCAGCCCGACGCTTCGTGCCTCGCTAAGTGCCAAAGTCGCGGATGACACCATTCACGACCCTGGCCTGCGAGAGGCCCTCGGGCTGGACAATCCTTCTGCGAGCCCCCCGCCGTCCCCCAGCTGCTTGCTCGCCACTGTGCGCGTTGAGAACCGCTCCGTACTGATGCTCTACGTTGAGACATCACAACCGAGCCTATCCCAGCGTGATCGCGCAGAGATCGAAGACCTGTGTGAGATCGCTGGAGAACGGCTCCGGGCGCTACTCACGTCGCTTCGTAATCCGAGCTCGGTCCGAACCTCCACCTCGCTCACGGTTGACCTGCCATCGACGCGATCTTCCGCGACCTCAGTCGTCGCCCCGCACGCGTCTAAAGCTTGGGCGCCTGCAGTGGTCGAGTCTTCTCTCGCCGAGAACGATGACGATACAAAGGTTCAAAACTCAGAGCGCATCGGACGTTACGAGATTTGCGATCTCATCACCCACGGCGGCATGGGCACCGTCTATACCTGTCGACTTGCCGATCCGGGTCCCGTTCCCACTCGCCTCTACGCGCTAAAAATCATCCGTAAGACGCTGCGCAACGATCCAAACACGGCCGCAATGTTCTTGCGAGAGGCCCAGGTTCTCGCAAAAACGAACCACCCCAATTTGGTGCATGTCATTGACCACGGAACCCATGACGGGTCCCCGTATATCGTCATGGACTACATTGAGGGCTGCAACTTCAATCAGCTCCTCGCCGCCAGCCCCAACAGTCGGCCTCCCGCGTTGGTCACCGCGATCGTCCTCGACCTTCTCAAGGGCCTGCACGCAGCTCATACGGTCTGCGACGAACACGGCCGCCCCCAGCACCTCGTCCACTGTGACGTGTCGCCCCACAATTTGCTCGTGGGGCTTGATGGCGCCTGTCGCCTCACCGACTTTGGCATCGCACGCTCCGTCCAGCCCTCAAATGTCGGCGAACAGGTCCGTGGAAAACCAGGATATCTCTCGCCCGAACAGGTCCGCGGCGCAACTCTCGATGCTCGGTCCGATATCTTCTCGGTCGGTATCGTTCTCTACAACGCGCTCACCGGCACGCGGTTGTTTCAGGCGAGATCGGTCGACACTACGCTTCAAAATGTTCTTCAAACGAAGATTGCTCCGCCCAGTGAGGTCGGCTTGCGTCCCCCCAAGGCCTTCGATCGGGTCTGTATGAAAGCCCTCGCGCGTGACTGTGAGCAACGATACCACTCAGCACAAGAGATGCTGCTTGATCTTCGGAGTGTCGCCTTGTCCCATACAAAGCTGGCGGACTCAGACGCGATCGCGGAATGGGTTCGGCGATCGCTAGCCTCCGAGACGAGCAGCCAGACGATGCGCGGCTACGCCGTCGGATCGGGACTCGCCGACGAGCATCTGGACCAAAGCCAAGGCCAAGGCCAAGATGGTCAAGGCGCTGATGATGCATCGCAGACCACCGATACCGACCTCACCGTTGGCGCCCATCACCACACCCAAACGCTTCGTCTCCCCCCTCGTTCAAGGGCCAAAAAGCGCATCCCAACGAGCCTTGTGATCGTCCTTCTCGCCATTGGCACATGGGGACTCTACGTTGGCTTATCTCATCCAGAGCGTATCCAATCCGCGCTGCGTGAGCTTATTTCTGGATCAAAAGACAGCGCCGATTCTTCCTCCCCCGCGAAGAATCTCGACTAGTCCGCGAACATTGCCAATGTACAACGTGGAACCAGAGGATACTTCCCCCTACGACGTCGCAGGTGCCATTCCGCCAGAGATGGGGACCATTGACATCTCCCCGGGAACCGGCCAGTCGGGTGCCTACCTCGTTCGCATCGACGGAAACAGTTTTTCGGGCCTTCGACCGCTGTGTTTCGGCGAACAGATCATCGGCCGTGCCGACGCGTGCAACATCGTTGTGGTGGATCCATCGGTATCTTCGCGCCACGCGCGGATACACTACGAAAATGGTGCGTGTGCCTTGCGCGATCTAGAGTCGACCAACGGCACCTTCGTCAACGGTTCCCGGCTCATCACCGAGACGCAACTGCGAGCGGGGGACGTACTCAATTTCGGAAACATCGGTTTCCTGTACATGGAAAACAACGCCAGCTTGGCGCCTGAAGGGGGTCAACGCGCACTTCCACCTAGCCAGGCCCTCCAGGTCACACAGCGGCAGCCGGCCGTCGCTGTCGACGTTTACCAAGCTTCGGCCCTCGCCCCGACTGCAACCGTCACGATGCCGAGCGGTGGAAATCGCACGCTCGACAGTATTCTGGACCTGATCGCGAGCGTACGTGCTTTTTTGGGCTCAAACTGGAAACTCATCACGACGTCAACGCTGTGGTGGGCGATCGTCGGCATGACGATCGCCATCCTCAATCCACCACGCTCCGAGGCATCGATCAAAATCGCTCTACAACCCGATGCCGCCGGGGACGAACGACAGGATACCCGCAGCCGTCGTCGTGCACGGTTCAACCAGATTGAACTTGGATTTCGGCGACCGGACCTTTTTTCTCAAACGTTAACGACGCTTGATCGCTCGACGCCGACCGACGCTGAGGTCCAACGTAATATCCGCTCGTTGTCGTTGCAACCCGAAGGCTCAAACGTCTACGTGATCAAATATCTTCACGCGAATCCCCGCCGCGCCGAGGAGTTGCTCGCGGTGCACGTTGACAACTACCTAGCGACGGCCGTCGATAACGCTCTGCACGTCCTCGACACGGAAGCTCGCCGGCTGAGATCCGATCTCGAAGAGACCGCGAGCAACCTGACAAAGACGGAGCAGGATCTCAAACAGCTCAAGGCCGACAACATCGATGGACTCCCCGATCAGGTCGGTGTGGCCCTCAATTCACGCCTTAGCCTCCGTTCTCGACGTACCCAGCTCACTGCCGAGGCTCAGCGTCTGCACTCTCAACTCGCGGTTGCACGCGAAGAGCTCAAGAGTGGCGACAGCCTGCTCAGCAGCAAGGTCGCCAGCACCCAGCCATACGTCAAGGAAATTTCGAGCGTGAACCAAAAGCTTGCCGAAGCTCGTGCAAGAGGACTCGGGGACCAACATCCCAAAATTACCGAACTCCAGGCGCGCAAACGTGAGCTGCAGACGCTCACGGAGTCGACAATTCAGGCGGAAACTACAGAGTTCGAGCGCCGGGCAAACTCTGAACGACGGAGCGCCGCTAGCCGTATTCGTCAACTCGAAATTTCAAGTCGCGCGGCGTCCACAGAGCTCAGCATGCTCTCAAGCCAGCTGGCCTCGCTCGATAAGGCTGCAGAGAATCTTCCTGAAGTCGAGGCGAAGTACTCCGAGCTCACCCGTGAATACGGGGCGACGAAGGACCTTCACACAGAAATTTTCAAACAACTCAAGGCAACCGAGCTGCAGCTCGCCAGCGCCCGCGCCTCTGAAGAAAGCCGTCAAGAAATCTTTGCTCCCGCAAAGGCGAGCATGGTTTCCCTGCGTACGATTTCGGCCGCGGGCATGGCTGCCGGCGCCGCGCTGGGCTTGGTGGCAGGATTGCTTCTCGCCGTCCTTCTTTGGTTCCGTCGATACGCCATTCGACGGAATGAGCTGGCCAACATCGCCATTCCGAAGGCCTAGCACGCCCCAGCGCCATCGACTCCTAAGCCTTTTTTGTAGCCGATCGCCCGTGGTGCGAACGTAAGACGATTTTTTGAGCCCTGCTGGGATCAATATCACCACTTTCACGGCGCCGCCTTCCCAAGCGATTGCCTCGGTAGTAGGCGAGATGATGCACCAACCGCCTCGGGATCACGCGAGCCACATCCTCGAGATCGCCCTGCTTCAAGCATGCTCCAAAATCTCGAAATGAACGAACGACGGTTCGAGCTGCGGCGGAGACGAGGGTCTCATGTTTTCCGTAGATAAAAGCATCCGCCTCCCCCTCTATAAACATCCGCCCATATAGCTGATGCAATGAGTAGTTGTGAGAGTGCATGATCGTTGCTTCGGACACGTACTGAATCCGCAATCCTTCGCGTTTCGCCCAGTGTCCCCACTCGGTATCCTCGGATCCCCAACACTGGGTATAAAACGGGTGCTGCTCCCATGCTGACCGACGGATCGCCGCCATCGGCAACGACAACGTGATCCAATCTGGAGTTTTTTCCGCATCGGGAAAGCTCTCCTTGTATTCTCTGCGCACCCACGAATGTGCGTCGGGCCGAGGGATTTGCCGCGTCAATGCTGCTGACGTTTCTGGGTCATCAAAGGCGGCAATCAGACGTCCGAGGGTTTCCGTAGTAAGTGGAACACCGTCGGAATTTTGAAAAACGATAATCTCGCCTCGGCACTGCTCGACGGCCATATTTAGAACTCGTCCTGGGTGATAGTCCTCAGGTGGAATCTCGACCAAACGATGCGGGTAACTACGAAGCAGCTCGAGCGTACGATCCGTGGATCCCGAATCGACGACAAACAGTTCAAAATTATCATAGGTCTGCGAGAACAATGCCGCGAGGGCTTCGCTAATTACCCATTCGGAGTTTTTTGTACGCATCACCACGCTCACGCGTGGATGACTGAGTTCCTCAGTTGCCTTCGCCATCGTCCTCAGTCCCCTCTTGTCTCCGCTTTTTGACGTCCCCCTGAAGCGCGAGCCCTAGCCGGTCAAGCACATGCATGAAATTGGAGTCTCCATGTTCTCCCCATGCACGCAGATAGGCGCACATAAGATCAACATTCGAATCGGAACGCACATTAAGGATCTCACGCGTTGCGTGTCTGTAGTCGGAGTCGCGGAGATCGTACGCGATCACCGGGAATAACATCGGAAGATATTCTGCCGGACGACAGCTGCGGAATCCGAATCGAGCAAGGGGTTCAAGCGGACCCAGAACCGCGCGATTTTCTCTTAGCGCGACAATTTTTTTTACCACACCACGCAGGCCACTCATTCCATCGAGGAGCTGGAAACGCAGCGCCTTCTCGAAGTATGACGACCATTCGATGCCCGGAGCGCCGAGACGAAACCGTTCGTATTCCAGGTGGACTTCTGCCAAGGCTGACAGCAAGGAACGATTCCATGACCGCAAATCTCGATCGAGGTACGCTGAATAATCCGGCTCAAACCGAAAATTCATAGCCTCCTCGTAGAGCGCGCGAAACTCCGGCGTCCCCACGGTCGCACATCGCATGCGCTGCTGTTTCGTGGCGTAACTCCAGTCGTACAAACCCGCTCCAAACAACAATGCATCGCCATAACCAATAATGGCCTTAACTCCATGTTTCACGACGGTGCGAGCCTCGCTTGTGCTCATGTTCTGCCTCCCGAGCAGCAGTTCATTGATCACCAGAAGTGTACCTCTATTGACCAACAAACTACGGATGTCCGTCGGATCAATCAGCTCGCGCTTGAACTGTTTCAAGCCAGACACGTATGATCGATCTCCAAGAATCGTCTTATGACCGTTCCGAAAGTCGTACCACATCACCAAACAACGGGCATGTGCGAGGGTCCGAACCGTGGTCAGACCAATGTCGATACCAATCCCAATTTTCTTGATGATCGGCGCGATCGCCGAATCTAGTTTTTCCTTGATCGCCGACAGCGACGGGGTTCCGCCCCGTTCGAGGATCACCAGGAAGTCGTAATTGTTATGTGGGCGCTCGACCCCGGAAATACGCTCGACCCCGCCTTCTCCACGACCATAGCCACCGATCATAACAAGCGCACGATAGCTGGACGGGTCTAGCGTCCGCGCGACAACGTCCTTGACCTGCTCGACATCGTTGGTGATTTGGCTCTCCACGCGTGCATCGCCACGTAGCGTAAATCTCCCCCAACTGCCGCTCACACGGCCCCCGTAGCTTCGCCAAGCTTCGAAAACAGCTGCTTGAGCGCAACGACATGACCCACTTCGCTAAACAACTTCCGGCAATGCTCACCCCCGGCACGAGCAATATTTAAAGCAGCCTCTGGATCGGCCAACACATTTTCGAGGGTACGCTTCAGGGACATGGCATCGCAAGCCTCAAATGAAAACGCGGTCTCACCAGGCTTCAGCCACTCGGTCGTCCCGCCAATTGGGCTCGCTATCACCGGAGTCCCGTGCAGCAAGGCTTCGGGCCCGACAAAACCGAAGGTCTCCGGAGCACGGCTCGGAACGACCACTGCGGCGACGCTGCGATATTTTTCCGACAACTTCTCTGCGTTGAGTTTCCCCAAGAGCGTCACCCGAGCGTCGAGGCCAAGCTCGGTAATTTGTGCACAAATAGCATCCCGCTGAGCGCCCTCTCCCACAACATCGAGCCGAACTCGATTCGGCAGTCCGGCCAAGGCGGTCAGCAAGATGTCCAGGCCCTTACCACGCAGCAAGGCGCCCACGAACAGCAGTCGATCGACGTCGCGCGAGCGCTCCGCCTTCGCTTCATTTGGCTGACGAATCCCGAGCGGGACATGATGAACCCGACCGGCCGGAAAACCATGGGCACAGACGTGCGCTCGCATGTAGTTCGACCCCACAACGATCGCATCAAATTTTCGAATGAGTGCTTGATCTCTGCGAATCGAGGAGACAGTTCGAATCCTAATCGGCGATAGCGCCCCCACAGCCCGAGTACGCTCAACAAATCCCAAACAGGGGTAACACGCAATGCGCGCAACGGTCTTTGTGCAGGTTTTCTCGGACAACGCCGTATATTTATGATTTCGCAAACAAAACAATCGGTGGTCATGCACAAAATGCACGAGCGGGAACGACAGTGACTCGGCCAAGCCAAGCAGCTCCGACCAAAGTGTTCGGTCATAGAACTGATGCAGGTATACGATGTCAGGTTTTAAGTCTTCCAGCTGTGCACGAAGGTCGACGACCGGAAAACATGCGGAAAAAGACTCAGCAAAATCCGGACCGACCCACGTTCCCGCCCGATGCAGTAAAATCGAGGTACAGCCGCTCTTCGCCAACGACGTTGCCGTTCGCGCAACGTACCCCTCGGCCCCTCCTTCGAAGTCCGCAGACTCATTGATCCAAACGATTCGCACGGGCCTATCCTATCCGCGCTCCGCCACGGCGCGTTCGTAGGCCTGGGAATAGGTGAGCGTCTGATGTTCGGCAAGAAAGTCGAGAATTTTCGCCACTCCCTTGAACCTATCGCAGAGGTACATTGTGATCGGGTGAATAATCATGTTCGAGATGACACCGTTCGCCTCGTTTCGCCGCAAGTCATCCAAGACGATTTCAACCCATTCATCGATCTCGTAGGATTGGCTCCCCCAGTCGTCGGTCCAGTTGTATCGCGCCTGCCAGCGCGAAACCCACTCTGGCGTTCGCTCGGCGTGAAACAGATGCTCATGGTCGGGGATTACGTTGATCGGAAAGTTGAACAGCCCAGCCTCGTGCCAGCGTGGCCCCTTGGCCCCGCCGCGCTCGGTACCATCTGAACACATCTGGAATCCGAGACGAGCCAACACTGCCTCTGTATGAGGCCCGTGCATGTACATGTGGTTGCGCCAAAATTCGATGCGCCTTCCGGTCCGTTTCCAGGCGGCCTCCATGGTCTGTCGTGCATCCCGCTCTTGGATCCATTTTGGGCCGTTGTAGCTACCGAGGAGCTTGTTGGACACCCTGTGAAACAGTTCGGGTGTAAAGCAAGAAAAGTTGTGACCTCCCAGGGTCACCAACGGATGCTCCGCGATCGGTTGCATGTCGCTCCATTCGTCCACAAAACATCGTCCCGAGACAAAAAAGGTGATTGGAATTTCTCGCTCTTCCAGGAGACCTAAGAACCGGCGCGCGGTCTGAAGCTCAGTGATATCGCAGTGTTCTTGGTTTCCCGTCCCAAGCCCCATGTGGTGTAAATCACCGGTTAGACAGATCAACGGGCCCTCGTCACCATGGACAAAGACCACAAAGCTACTCCAGACGCAAGCGACGCCATCGCCCGCAAAGCCACGGGCGAAACCAGCCGAAACGCACGGCCGCATCGTCGCTCGCCCTTGATGTGCATCTTGGCTCCGCTCCCTTTTGATCCTCCTCGCTACTGTCTCTGAGACCAGGGCTATGGTAGCCGATCCTATGGCCGCCGGACCTCCTCGCCGACTCGCTATCGCTGTTTTTTCAGACGCCTCCGGCTGGGAAGTCATGCGATCACGTCCTTGGTTTATGCCTGATTTGGATCGGCGTCAGCAGGTCACATCGATCTTCGGCTACTCCTCGGCCTGCATCCCCGCGATTTTCACGGGACGAAAACCCAACGAAAACGGCCACTGGTCTTCGTTCTTCTATTCGCCCGAGACCAGCCCTTTCAAGATGCTCCGCCACATGAAATGGCTCCCATCTTCGGTGGTCGATCGGGGCAGGGTCCGAAGCTACCTCTCTAAGGCGATCGCGGCGGTCTACAAATACACAGGATATTTTCAGATCTACAGCCTTCCCTTCGAGATCCTCAATCTCTTTGACTACGCAGAAAAACGTGACATTTTGCGGCCCGGAGGAATCAACGAGGGGGATAGTATTTTTGACCGTCTCGTGGCGAACGGAACGCCTCACTTTGTGTCCGAGTGGCGTAAAAGTGAGGAATACAACTTCGACGTGCTGCGTAGCCAGATCGAGACCGAGGAGATTTCGTTCGCCTACGTACACACCGCCCGTCTCGACGCGCTGATGCACGACGAGTCCAAAGACTCTCCTCGCGTCGATATACTTCTTCGAGAGCACCAAGAACAGCTCAGGCGGACACTCGAGGTTGCCCACGCCCACTACGATGAAGTTCGAGTCGCCTTCTTTTCCGACCACGGGATGTGCACCGTGGAGCATGTGGTGGACCTCATGCCTCAGGTTGACGCGCTGGATCTTTGCTATGGGACCGACTACGTCGGCATCTACGACTCCACCATGCTTCGTTTTTGGTTTCTTCGTCCCGGTGCCGAGCAAAAAATTCGCCAGGCCCTCCCTGATGCCGCCCACGGCCGTTGGGTCCGAGAGGAAGAACATCGCGAGTACGGAACCTATTGGAGCGACGGCAAGTTCTGTGATGCGGTCTATGCCCTGGAGCCCAGCTATCTGCTCAATCCCTCCCACATGGGAAATGTCCCCCTCAAGGGAATGCACGGCTACCGCCCCGATCACCCCGACTCTTACTCTGCGCTTCTCATGAACTTCGATTCAAAGAAGCCAATCACCGAGATCACGGACTACTTCGAGCTCATGCTGGATATGGCCGCTTGGGCCGCCGGCCCCCGCCCCTCAACGGATCCCTAATTCGCGTCGAGTGTGTGCCCGCCACGTGCACACACTCGTGATTTCCGTCTCTACTCGACGACTACGATATCACCGTCGCGAAGCGTAAAACCGAGCGTCTTCGGATCTCCCGCGATAAGCGATTCATAGCGTAGACGCACACGGGTCGGAAGCGTCGGACCCATTACATAGATTCGGTCGTCGTGAGCAAAGGCCGTCACCCCGCCTGCGCGCGCGAGCGCCTCCAAGACGTTCTCCCCGATCCGCATCGGATAGACCCCTGGCGAACTAACCTCTCCAAACACGCTCACAAACAGCGCACGATGGATGACCGACACCGACACCAAGGGATCAAGCACCTTACCGCGGAGCTTCTCCGCGATTCTTTTTTGCGCCTGAGCGGCTGACAGCCCTCGGAGGGTTAATTTTCCGAGCATCGGATGGGTGTAGGTTCCGTAGTCATCAAGTTGAAAATCCCCTGACAAATCCGTCTGCCCCTCGACCAGCACGGCGAGCGTATCTCCGGCCCCAATCGGGTCTTCGGCCAGCGGTGCGGGTCGATCCGGATGCTCTGTCACCCAGACAAAAGACGCGGGTGAACATGCTGACGCAAGGAGCAACAGCCCGAGGAGTGTATTCTTTAGACCCATATGACGTGTGGTTTGCGACGGTGTTCCAAGCGCAAGCGCGCGACAGTACACCATGTCCTTCCCCCGCTCAACGAAGAGCAGGCCGCGAGCGCTCGTCGCAAGTCAGACTGACGCTGGCATCACTCTGACTTGAGCGATGCCAGCAACTAGCCCGCCGAGGCGAGGGTCTCGATGCATGAGCGAAGCAAGCCACGCGCGGTTCGATTCCAGCCATGTTCCGCAGCATACGATGGTCCCTCTTCTTCGATTCGCTGCCGCAACCCCTTGTCAAAAACAGAGCGCTCCATCGCCTCGAGAATCGACCGCTCATCGAAAGGGTCGCACTGCGCTGCGAGATCACCAACAACCTCCGGCAGCGCCCCGGTGTTTGAGCAAAACACCGGGCGTCCTGTGGCCAACGCCTCGAGCGCCGGAAGTCCGAAGCCCTCACGAAGCCCCACCATGGCGACGGCATCCGCCGCGGCGACAAGCGGCGCAAGATGCTCCGTCGCTACAAATCCGACGTAGGAAACCCGCTCCACCAGACCGAGCCGCTCGATCTCCTGTTCGAGCATCGCTCGCGCTCCCCACTCCGCACCGACCAACACCAAACAATGCGAGTCACGAACTCGGCTTTTTGCAAAGGCTCGTATCAAACGCAGATGGTTTTTTCCGGGGTGCTCTAAGCGTCCTACGTACAGAATGTACGGACCCTCGATCCCCGTCGCGGTCCGAGCGGCAAGAACCTCCGGAGCATCTGCCTTCAGCGGGACAAAGCGTTTCGCATCGATACCATTGAGAACAACATCCACGGACTGAGAGGGCGATGCTGCGTTCGACCGCTTCAACGCCGATTCTAAATCTCTACGGGTCGCCTCGCTGATCGCCACCAAGCGGGTCGCCGCGCGGAGTGACCCGATCACTACGATTTTCGCGTAAGCCATGCGTAGTAAATCGTATTTGCCCTCGATGTGCAGTTGGCCAAGGTCGTGAACAACGGCGACGCTCGGAATCCCCGGTAGGACGCCAATCCTACGATTTGCGGCGGTGTACAAGACGACGTCAGCGCCTGCCTTTTTCGCGCGATGCGAGGCCAACAAGAGATAGAAAATCGCGCTACCCGCCGCAGAATCTGCCCATGACGGTAGAACGCAACGCTCAGTGTTTCCGACCGCCTCACCGTAGACGGCGAACTCCTTTTGTGTACCCAAAACCACAACGTCCAAGTTCGCGTCTCTGGCCTCTCGAACAAATTCAGGAAGTACAGCCCGCACGTAAGTGCTCAGGCCAGAACGCCCATTGTCGGTACCTCCGAGGGTAAATGCGACCTTCATGGGATTTGTACGGACCTTGGGCTCCACCGCCGGCTAGATAGCATCGCTTCTCGCGCCCATCAAAGGACGAAGCCGCAATACCGCTCCGTCGGGCGCCATTTTGGTGCCCATTGTACCCACACGGCGTGACAGGGCCCACGAATGAGTCCCAATACACCCCGCCCCCCCACGCACACACGCACGCACGCAACGCGACCCGACGCGAATGGCGCATGTAATATTGACCGGTGGGTAACCTCACACTATGATCCAGGCATGAATTTTACGTGGTTGACATCGAATAGCCTCGCCCTCGCAATGATTGTTGGGGCATCGCCAATCAGCGCATCGTGCGCTATTGATACCGATGACAGCAACGCGAGCTGGAGCAACAACGGCGGATTCCCACCCGCGAATGGGAACGACCCCAACGACACTGAGCAAGGCAGCGACGCCGATAGCAGTGGCGATGGAGACGGTGACGGCGATGGCGACGGCGATGGTGACGGCGATGGCGATGGCGATGGCGATGGCGATGGCGATGGCGATGGCGATGGCGATGGCGATGGCGATGGCGATGGAACCGCCTGCCCAGACGGATCGCTCGGCTGCCCCTGTCTGAACGAATGGTGCAGTGCTGGACTTAACTGCGTGAGCGGGATTTGTGAAACCGCATCGAGCGGCGGAGGTGGGGGCCAGGCAACGGGAGCCTACGGAGATTGTCAGCAGAGCGAATGCGCGCTTGCCAATGAGTCGTGCATCACCGATGCCGTCAACACGGGATACGTATGCGCGGCAACTTGCAACAGCGACGCCGACTGCCCCGCGCCGCCCATTGGCGGGACCGCCCCCGCACGATGCCGCGACCCCAATTCAGACTTCGTCAGCGAGTGTGTTCTCGATTGCAGCAACCTGGAATCTTGCCCCGCCGGGATGAACTGCATCCTGGGCATACTCTGCGCCTGGTAGCCTCGTTTCTCGTTCACGAGACGTCGGGCCCGCCGCTCGCATATCCAAAGCCGGATCTCAGGCAGCAGCGACATTCTCTGCGAACATTTTCTCGATTCCTTGTTCGAGTACGTCCATATCAACCTTAAAATCGAGGTGATAGACGGTATGATGCGACCCTTCGATAGGACGGCCGCACACAAAAACCAAGGTCTGGCCAAGATGCCGAGAGATCGAATCGAAAAGATAGGGGTTGAGTCCAAGGGGCTGAGATATGCAAAGGACTCGGCAATGACTCGGCGCCCAGACCAAGTTGGCAAAGGCGGCACCGCTCGCTCCGACGATCGCCTGTGCGTTGCTAAATATCACGAGCTGCTCACGGAACGACATATCCTCTGGATAGATCTCAACAAAACCGGCCCGACGAAAACGTTCGACGACCTGTGCCTCATTTGTACATCGTCGACGAGAATTTCGGCGACGGGACATATAGATAAGCGGTGGCGTATCTCGATTCGACACCACGATATTCGATAGATTCGGCAACACCTCCCGACGTAGGCGGTCGAGCCCCTCGGTCGACACCATGATTCGGGCTTCTTTGGGGTGGCCATCCTCCGGCAGGTTGCTGAACAATCCCGGGACCACCAGCTCGTCCACCGCAATTCTCGACGCGACCGATGTACTCAGGACCTCGTGCTGGGGAAAGAGACTCTGGAGGACTTCAAAATGCTGATACGGCATATTGGACCGCACGATAAAGGGAACCCGCTCGAACCCGTCGTGCTCGCGCCCATACCATGCGCCAGGCAGATATTCGGTCAGCCAATGGAAGTAGTTCCACGATGCCCGCCCCGACAACAATATGGCCCGTGGGATTCGGGTCGTCGTTTCACCTGGAATCGCCAACACCGTCCGACTTCCCCGAACGTATCCGGGAAAACCGCAAACCGGCATTTTTTGCCGCGAGGGAGAATGCGCGCTGCCACGAACCAGCACGGTATCGTCTTTGACCACGATCGCCTCCGTACCCATCAACTCCACATCTCGAATAGCCGTCGAGAACAGTTCAAGGGCCGTCGCGCGTTCTGGCCCCGCAAACCCTGGGGGAAGCACGTCGGGAACCCGAAACTCGACCGCGGTCTCGGCACGAATCCGTCGCACAACGTCGCCGCTGCGTTCAACAAAACTCAAAATATTCTCGAACCCGATGGATACAATTTTCGGATGGAATGCTCTGAGCACTCGCGGCTGCACCTGAGATTCTGCTTCGACGCGCAATGCATCGTCGTATGCGCGTAAGCACCCTACGAACAGCCTCCCCGTCCAGACTCCTCGCTTGATGTAGCAGCGAGAGATGGATGAGAAACCGGACAAGAGGCCGAGACGAACCAAATCTGAAGTTGACGCCCACGTACAGCGA